>TARA_R110000787_G_scaffold72768_6_pt1 | contig 23869 bp, 17 predicted proteins | sample TARA_R110000787 | Tara Oceans TARA_R110000787 (sample SAMEA4397920) | marine metagenome | biome: Polar Biome; feature: [DCM] deep chlorophyll maximum layer (ENVO:01000326); material: water (ENVO:00002006), including particulate matter (ENVO:01000060) such as... | depth 35 m | reverse complement strand
TGACATTGAAGCTAAGTGTCTGGTGGTGGTTTGTCATATGTCTATTGTTGCTTATATCGCGGGGTTACTAACCAATGACTATCCTGAGTCTTTTGCTTTGGCCGAAACACGTGTGTTTGAGATGGATTTTGTGATGGCAGGTATGGCACGCGAGATTGCCCGCTTTGTACCGGATCAGCCTTATTAATCTAGGTTATTATTGATGGTTAATAATAGTGCTGCTGTTGATGGTCCTAGATCATCTGCATTTTAGCTAAACGATAGCTTTGATATATTATAGCTTTAATAATTGAGGACACATTTGGTGTTACATGTTTGGTTAAGAGCGCAGCACAGTCCACTAGCGGTCTGGCATGAAGACAGTCAACACTGGCAGTTGGTCGAGGGTTGGCAGCAGCTACAGGATATCTATAGTCGCTATAAAGCAAATAGCCAAAAAGCCATTTGTCTTTATTTTCCGTCTACTCATATGTTACAGGTCGATACGGAGCTAAACAGCACTCAGCTTAAGCAGTTAGGCAGTAGTGGCAAGCAGTACTTATTTGAAGAGACTTCTTTAACGCCTGTTGAGCAATTGGCTATTCGGCAAATGAGTCATAACAACACCCATCATCTGTATGCGCTGGCACAAAGTGATATCGAGTTATGGCAACAGAGCGCAAAGCTTGCTGACATGAATATCGTTGCTTTATTGCCTGATTTTCTATTACTGCCATTGCCAGAAGAAGGGGCTGGGCAGCAAATTACCCTATATCAAGACAAAGAAACCGTGTTGCTTCGCCAATCTTTATATCAAGGTATGGCAGTCAGCTATTTACCGCTAATCTTTGAGCGTTTTCCGCATTTAAGCGAGGTTTTGATAGTACCTGCCATTGATGACACTGTTTACGATACCGGCTACGTTTCTGACATTATTGCTACTGATATCATTACGACTGATAATGAGCTTGCTAATCGAACTGAGATTGAAAACTCTATAGCAGCAGGCAGCTTTACCGCGATTACAGCTGACATGATAGCTGAGCACCAACTGTTATTAACCACACTAGTGACGACGCCAAAACCACTTGATAACGCAGAGCGTCATACGCTGAACTTTTTCGTTAAGTCCACGAATTCGCAGTTGTCACCTTATCTTCGTGTGGCGCTGATGGTGGCGTTATCGGCACTGGTATTGCAGATGGCGACCGATGCGGTGCATTGGTATCAATATAATGAGGCAACAATTGCGACTAAGACTGAGATTGCGACACAATATCAGTCTTGGTTTCCAAATGAGCCACTCAGTACGCGTACCAAACTACAAGTTCAACTACAACCAAAATTGCGTAGCGATAGCCAAGCACCGGCGTCACACATGGCAGTGCTTTCGCGTATATCCCCTTTGATTAAACAGTCATCATTAAAGGCGCAAGCATTGGTTATGCAGCCTTCAGCACTTAGCTTTACGTTGATTGCTCCTGATCGCGGCAGTCTTGATCAGTTTACAGCTACACTCGTCGCGCAAGGTTTAACGGCAAAACTAGAGCAAGTGAATGGCAATGAGCAAGGGCAGTTTAGCGGTCAAGTAACGGTCAATGTCATAGAAAACAACAGCAGTGTCGGCAATAAAGGGTAATGATGAAAATACTACAGCGCCGTACCAAACGTAGCACAACGATGCTGCAGACAAGTGCATTATCAGCGCGAATGACAAGCTATCAAAACCTGCTATTTGTACGCTGGCAAGCATTGTCTTCTCGTGACCAGTTGGCTTTGCTATTATTGTCTGCTTTTTTACTACTGTTTATTGGCGGTTATGGCGGTTATAGTATTCATCAGGCAGCCAATCATAGCAAAAGCGAGTACCAAGAGCAGGTTGCTGATTATTTTTGGTTGCGTGCTCAAGCAGGTAATATCGATAGTAATGCGTTAGCGGCTGCCAATACTGCTGATGGTGCAGAGCTGATACCTGCTGCTAGTAGTGTCAACGCGCTGCTAACTAACTCAGGTATTGTAGATGCGCAAGTGATTGCTAATGGTGATACGGTACAACTAAGCTTTAACAATCCGAGTCAAGCAGTGGTGAGTGCTGCCCTTGGTAAGCTTGAACAACAAGGCTGGCAATTCACTCAGTTGTCTATGCAGCAAGATTTACTCACTAAAGCGATTCAGGTTCAGGCTACCGTGACCTCATTATAAAGGGGCAAGGGGTAAGGGGCTAGGAGCATTGGGATAAAGTTTACTCAGAAGTAGCCAATAGCTTTTATGCTAACAAACCCATTTATACAGCAGACCTTATTGAAAAAGTACTTCTTAGACACTATAAAATAGCTATAACAAATGTTTCACTTTAAAATTCATGCCTCATTTATGTGTAGGGTTTTATAATCAGCACTATATGCTATGTATGCCATGACAGGTGATCATATAAATAATCCGATGAGTGATAATATGAACAATAAACAAAGCCGCTCTTTAGTAACGTATAACCACATTACGTATTTATTATATGTACTCAGTTATTTTACTGCCGGTTTGCTGTGGATTGTGCCTATCTTTATGAATTATGCCAAACGTCGTGATGCTGATGGCACATGGCTTGCCACGCACTTTGACTGGCAAATTAAAACATTTTGGTACAGTATTGTGTGGTTTATCGTTGGCATTGGCATCATTACTTTTGCTCTTGGTAGTTTTGGCGTTAGTATGATGGCGGATAGCGGTAATATCGCTGTCGGCTCGGTATTACTAGCAAGCATTGGTTTTATTATTATGGGTGTTGCCTTTATTTGGCATTTATACCGTATCGTGCGAGGCTGGATTGCTCTAGCGGATGGTCGACCTGTCCCTTAATAATTGAGCTACATCTTATTGTAGAGAGTAGCTATTTATAGTCGATTCCAAATAAAATAGATACGCTATATTGCAACGCGGGACTGGAATAAATTTTTCTGGCGTGCTGTGCCTACGCCGACAGAGGGTGCGTAAAATTTATTCCAGTCCCGCTGTACCGTTTTAATACTGAATTCACTATATATTCTTTATAGTAAAATTGGCTGATGAAACTTTGGTCTTATTTCGACTAAGCTGATATAATCGCTGCGCTTGAGCACATTGGTTTTCTTTATTCATTTTCACTTTCAAGCAGGGTCTGTCGTTACTATGTCTTATGCCTTACTTCGCCCTTTTTTGTTTAATATGGACCCTGAGCACGCGCATGAAATGACCTTATCTTTATTGGATAAAGCTCATAAAGCGCGTGTTTTAGGTTTGGTTTATGGTCAATCTATGCAGCCAACTGATTGCATGGGCTTGCAGTTCTCTAATCCTGTTGGTCTTGCAGCCGGACTGGATAAAAACGGCGATTATATTGACGCCTTAGCTGAGCTTGGTTTTGGCTTTATCGAAGTAGGTACAGTCACGCCAAAGCCGCAAGCCGGTAATGATAGACCGCGTTTATTTAGACTCAAACAAGCAGACGCCATTATTAACCGTATGGGTTTTAACAATGAAGGTGTCGACTACCTCATTGAAAATGTGCAGCGCTGTAAATACAAAGGCAATATCGGCATTAATATCGGTAAAAACGCTGCAACGCCAGTTGAAAAAGCGGCTGATGACTATGTTTACTGCTTAGAGCGTATTTACCCACATGCTTCCTACATCACTGTCAATATCTCTTCGCCAAATACCGCAAATTTACGTGACCTGCAAAGCGGAGAAGCATTAACTCATTTGTTAGATGCGATCAAAAACCGCCACAGTCAATTGGCAACAGAATACGGTTTTTATGTGCCATTGGTTCTTAAAGTCGCGCCTGATTTAGATCCAATTCAGGTAGATTATATCTCTCAGCAACTGCTGGATTTCGAGATTGATGGTTTGATTGCGACCAATACCACGTTGAGCCGCGTAGGCGTTGAAGATTTGCCCGATGGCGATCAAGCAGGCGGTTTATCAGGTCGTCCGGTCAGCCACATTAGTACGCAGATTTTACAACAATTCTCTGATCAGCTGGATGGTAAAGTGGCATTGATTGGGGTCGGCGGTATCGATAGTGGCGCTAAAGCCGTCAAGAAAATCGAAGCGGGCGCAGATATGGTTCAGCTTTATTCAGGGCTTATTTATAAAGGGCCTGGGCTTGTACAGTCTTGTATACAGTCTATCGGTGGTTATTACGACGCGATGGAAAATTAATTTAAGCTATATGGGTTACATTAAAAGTATGAAGGCTTGTTATCTAATACTTAATTCAACACCTGATACAAAAGATATAAAGTAACGAGGCGGTATACATGAGTGGTTTAGACATTGTGATTGCTGTTGTGGTGCTAATAGGCTTATGGCGCGGCTTTCAAGTGGGTCTGATTAAGACGGCAGTTGGTTTGGTCGGTTGGTTTATCGCTCTTATTGCAGCAAGTCGATTGGCCGCTTCCATAGCACCGCAGTTATCGAGTATCATCCAGAACCCTGTCTTACAGATGGCTGCTGCTTTTTTATTGGTAGTGATTGCGATATTGGCTATCATGCACTTGGTTGCCTTTGTCTTTTCAGGTGTCTTAAAAACTTTACGTTTGGGTGTACTTGATAAGATGGCAGGTGGCCTATTAGGTGCTGCTAAAAATGTGCTGATGGTGTTGGTGATTCTTAGCATTAGTGCGCCACTATTGGTACAAATGCCGCAGTGGCAGACATCCGTACTGGCACCTGAGCTATTACCTTATGCGCCTGTTGGTAAAGCGCTCGTCTCAGATATGTTTGGGATGGCTTGGGATCAGGTCAATCAATCATAAGGGTTGAATAAAAAGCTATTCAACCGCATCTAATATTCGTAAAATACCATCCATCAATTATCAATGCTTAATTATTAGCTTAATCAACAACCGTTTGTGTCATAGATCACTCTCTTCTTAAAAAGATTTTAATCTTAGCAAACATCATCAGCTTGGCGGCATATGATAGGTCACAAACTAAAGCGATTTTATCAGTAGTAATGCCGTTATTGTGTTTTTAATGTGTGGTTCAAATTCAAAATAGGATACAACTATGTGTGGAGTCGTTGGGGTCGCAGCTCATGAGCCGGTCAACCAAATTTTGTATGATGCCTTAACCATGTTGCAGCACCGTGGGCAAGATGCGGCAGGTATTGTGACTTTACAGGATGGACGTTTATATTTACGCAAAGAAAACGGCATGGTACGTGACGTTTTTATGAATCGCCATATGTTAAAGCTGGTCGGTAAGTTTGGTATCGGTCATGTGCGTTATCCAACTGCTGGCACGTCAAGCAGTGCTGAAGCGCAGCCTTTTTATGTCAACTCGCCTTACGGTATCACGCTGGCACATAATGGTAACTTGACCAATGCTGAGAGCTTGGCGAAGTCGCTTTATCAAGAAGATCGTCGTCATCTAAATACCGACTCAGATTCTGAGGTTTTGCTCAATGTGCTGGCACATGAAATGCAAAATCTAGGCAAAACCCATCCAACGCCTGCTGACATCTTTGAAGCAGTGACAGCGGTTTATGGCCGTGTTGAAGGCGCTTATGGCGTAGTCGCTTTGATTACTGGTCATGGTTTGCTAGCATTTCGTGATCCAAACGGTATTCGTCCGCTTATATTTGGTAAGCGCATGGCAGCTAATGGCGGCACAGAATATATGGTGGCATCAGAATCGGTTGCTCTGACCGGTTCAGGTTTTAGTATTGTTCGTGATGTTAAGCCAGGCGAAGCTATATTTATTGATCTGGATCATAAATTGCATACGCATCAGTGCGTTGAGCAAAAAGAATATACACCTTGTATCTTTGAATATGTGTATTTTGCCCGTCCAGATTCTATTATGGACAATATCTCCGTTTATAAATCACGCCTACGTATGGGTGAAAAACTGGCCGATAAAATCCTTGCTGAATGGGGTGAGGATCACGATATCGATGTGGTCATTCCTATCCCTGATACCTCGCGTACCTCAGCGATGGAGCTAGCGCTAAAGATGAATATCAAGTACCGTGAAGGGTTTATGAAAAACCGCTATATCGGTCGCACCTTTATCATGCCAGGTCAGCAGCAGCGCAAAAAGTCAGTGCGTCAAAAGCTTAGTGCGGTACCATTAGAGTTTAAAGGTAAAAACGTACTCTTGGTTGATGATTCTATTGTTCGCGGTACAACCTGCCATGAGATTATCCAAATGGCACGCGATGCAGGCGCGCGCAAGGTATTCTTTGCCAGTGCAGCGCCACCGGTTAAGTATCCAAATGTCTATGGTATTGATATGCCAGTGCGTAGCGAACTTATTGCGTCAGGACATAGCGTTGAAGAAGTACGCGAGATTATCGGTGCTGACCGCTTAATTTTCCAAGATTTGGACGATTTGATTGAAGCGGTCAAAGATACTAAGCATAGTAAAGTTGAAGGTTTTGATTGTGCCGTATTTAATGGCTGCTACATCACTGGTCAAATCAATGAAGCGTATCTTGAGCATCTGCAAGAGCAGCGTAACGACACTGCTAAAAAGGGTAAAAAAGGGGTACAAATAGTCGCTGATACGCCAGTAGATATGATGGGTGTAGAAGAACTTTAAGCCTCTTTATATCTTAAAATAAAGTAAGTAAAAAAAGGCTGGATTCTCAATGAATTCAGCCTTTTTGCTATTAAATTTATTGTCGAAATATATAGTTTTAAGAGTGATTCTTTAGATTAAAAAATCATTAAACAACCATAAAAAGCCATTAATCGCAGTGATACCGACCACCATGCTGACTAGTAATTGACGGCTAATATGATAGACAAACAATACCAATAATAAAGCGCCAATTTGTGCCATTAGTAAATGCATCTCCGCGCTATTGATACCAGTACTTTGTGACAAACCTTGATAAGACAAGCTGGTCAAAATAAGCAGTACCATGACCGATAACGGTAAACTTTCATTTAATCGATGCAGCCAAGGCGTATCCAGTAGCTTTTTGGGTATTAAAGCGGGTAGAGCGCGGGTAATAAAAGTCACTGCTGCCATCGCGAACGTTGCAAAAATCAGATAACTACTGCTCATTACTGCCTCCTTGCACACTGCGCTGCACCCAAACTCCACGGACTAAAATCATAAGCATACAAATCGTAATCGCTACCAATAATAACCAGTTACTGGTAAAAAAAGAGGCGATGACTAAAGCAATGACAGCAATAATAATAGGGAAATAGCGTTTGATACTTTGGAATTGCTCATAAGCTAAAATCGCAAACAGACACACCAAGGCAAAATCCAAATGCGGTACCAAATCACTGAGAGCGCTACCAATCATTACACCAATCGCACCTGCTAATACCCACCAGCTTTGATTGAATAAGCTTACGGGCACTATCAATGCTTGTCGTGATTCATTCGGCAAACTGGTCATCACCGAAAAAGTTTCGTCAGTTAGAGCAAACAAGCAATAGGTCTTGGCTATTTTATTCTTTGGCAGATATTGTAATAACGGCATGCCATAAAAAACATGACGCAAGTTAATAGCAGCAATATTGGTTGCGATATTGCCAATCGGTAATCCAGCACTTAACATTGGTAGGCAGGCATATTGAGCGGCACCCGCATACAACACTACGCTGAGCATAATCGTTGCCCATACTGGTATACCAGCAACTTGCGCAAGCACACCAAAGGCGATGCCCGCTGGCAAATAACCCATGGCGACTGGTAAGCTTTTTTTAAAGCCTTCTCCCCAGTCATAGCCCTGTACCTGAGTTTGATTGATCTCATTTGATTGAGTATTCACGTCACATCCTAGTTTTTACCATTTTTGTTTATTATTAAATTTTAAAGGGAGCTTAATAGTGTAATGCTGATCGGTCAATGGTCAATGGTCAATGGTCAATGGTCAATGGTCAATGGTCAAGTTGGAGTTTTTCATAGCTGCTAGTTTGATGAGCACGGTATAAAAATCCAGCAAGTATCAGCATTCTTAGCAACAATAAACACCATACGCTGAGCCAGATGCCCGTCATAGCCCACTGCTGATAAAGCAACCAACTCAATGGGAAAAAGATAGCCGCTAATATAAGGGCTGCATTGCGAATAATGCTACCTGCTGTTAAACCAAAAAATATCCCATCTAACCAGTAAGCCCCAACCCCGACAAGTGGTAACAGGACAGCATATAAATGATAGTCGTAAGCGAGCGTAAAGACCGGTTCGATATTGGTCATAAACTGTAAATATGTGGGCATGGCAAGCCACCATATCGTACTTAGCAGGATAGCAAGACCGTAGCTCACGATGCCAGTACGCTTCACAATAATGCGAAAGCGCGACCAATCTCGTCGACCTGCTGCTTGTCCACTTAACGTCTCAGCAGAGACTGCCGCCCCGTCAAGGGCAAAGGCTGAGATGCTCAATACTTGTAATAAAATGGCATTGGCAGCAAGTATGACATCGCCGCTTTGAGCAGAGAGTCGAGTAATCCAAGCAAAGCTTAACGTTAAAATAAGCGTACGAATAAAAATATCTTTATTTAGTGAAAATAGCCTAAGCATCTTATCTTTATTAAAATGCTGCGGATCAGCAGTAAATAACGCCTGCCAAGAGATTTTCAAATGTAGACGACTTAACCATAATGCCAATACTACGCCCAGCCAGAAGGCAATCGCTGTACCCAATGCAACACCGACCAAGCCCATATCCATTGCAAAAACAAAAAATAGTGTCAGAATGATATTGAGTATAGCGATAAAACCTTGTTGATATAGCATATAACGGGTCTTGCCTTGACCTGCAAACCAGCCAATAAAAGCAAAGTTCATTAGCTCAGCAATCACACCCCAAAAGCGCACATCTAAATAGGTCTTTGCTGCATCGCCGCTATCAGGATTGGCGGCAAGCGCTTGTAGACCAAAATCAATGAGCCAAGGTTTTACCAGTAGTAAAACGGCACCAATCATAAATGCTAAAACCAAAGCGCGTTGCAAGATGGATAACAGCGGTGATTGCTGACCACGGTTATCTTTTAACTCGCCGTTATGAGCAGTGCTTCTATTATCTAATTGTCCAAGAGCTTGAGCAGAAAGTCCAGATGACGCATATTGCAAAAAGTTAAAACTGACGAGCAATAGTGATAGCAGTTGTACTGCAAGTCCGATACCAGCAAGTTTTGCCGTATCATTCATATTGCCAATAATCGCCGTATCAATGACGCTTTGGAGTGGCATTGCAAGATTTGCCAATAATACTGGCAATGCAATAGCAATAATACGTGCATAGCGAGTATCAATAGGCGGCATAGGACGTGGCGGTAGGATAGATGACATAAGGCAATCGCTTAGATAGGCAGATTAAGAATGCTCATAGGTAGTGCTAAGGATAATAACTTATAGCAGCGCTAAAATTTTTAGGTATTGATTTGATTTTGACCATTATACATAAACAAAAGCACCTAGAGTCTAGGTGCTTTTTTCATGATCACGCTTATCTACTCACTTAATAGAGAATTTACCAAGTGAGCAGGGGTACCATTATCAATCTTGTTCAAACATCTTTGGATCATTGAAAGTCACGATTTCTTCTTCAAACTCAGGTTTTACTTTGACGATAAAGTCATCACGTGACAGACCCATCGCTAGAGGAATCGAGCTTGCAATATAGGTAGAGGAGTAAGTACCAGCAAGTAAACCAATAAACAGTGCCGCTGAGAACCAGAATAAGCCATCACCGCCCAAGAACAGCATTGCTAATACCACTAATAGTACGGTTGAAATGGTCATAATCGTACGGCGTAGTGTCTCTGTTAATGACAAATCAATCGTTTGACGCGGACTGATACCGCGGACACGGCGGAAATTTTCACGGATACGGTCATAGACAACGATGGTATCGTTCAATGAATAACCAATCAATGCCAAGATGGCTGCTAGTACTGTTAAATCGAATGGGAAGCCAAATAAGGCAAAGACACCGATGGTCACGATAGCATCATGGAACAAGGACAATACTGCGCCAAGTGCCAGTTTGAACTGGAAGCGCAGGGCAACATATCCCAGCATACACGCTAGTGCAAGCACAATTGACATGACTGAGCTTAAGTAAACCTCATTACCCACTTGACTACCGATAATATTCACGTTGCTGATTTCAACATCGTTATTAGGTAGCGCTAATGCTTCGCTCAAGCTGGTGTTAAGACCATCGATGTTATCAGATTGAGGCGGCAAACGTATTAGCAGCTCTTGCGAGGTGCCTAGGTACTGCACGACTGCATCATCAAAGCCATTATCTGCCAACGCAGTAACCACATCACCTTGCTCGACAGATTGCTCATAGCGTACATCTGCTGACACGCCACCGGTAAAATCAAGACCAAGGTTTAAGCCATTGACCGCAATTGCAATGATACTACCAATCACCAAAATGATTGATAAAATGCCCATTGGCTTTTCTATCTTCATAAAAGGGATGATACGCTGATCACCAACGGCTTTGATACCGCCTTCGGCATAGGCAGCTGCATCGTCAGCAGCGTCACCCAATGCTAAGTTAGGATCGATAGCAGCAGGCGAGAGTACTTGACTGTCTTTACTAGCGCTTTTGCCACTCCGCGGATTTTTATTAGCTGATTTTTTAGCAGTGGCGTTATTGGTTTGGGTATTGCTGCCTTTGCCATCACGGCGCGGCTTTTTACGGCGACGCGTAGTTGCTTCACTATTTGAGCCATTCGGTTCAGGATTGTTCTGTTTTTCTAGAGGATTGTTATTATCGATTGCCATAGTTTTCTCCTAACCGATGCTCAGACGTTTGATAGATTTACGCTTACCATAAGCAATTTGTATCAGTGCACGGGTTACCAAAATAGCCGTAAACAGCGAGCTGACAATACCAATGGCTAAAGTAATCGCAAAGCCTTTAATCGGACCTGTACCAATCGCAAATAAGATAAAGGCGACCAGTAAGGTTGTGATATTGGCATCGAAAATACTACTATAGGCGCGATCAAAACCTGCCACGATAGCCGATTTCGGTCTCACTCCATTAGCTATCTCCTCGCGAATACGCTCAAAAATCAGAACGTTAGCATCGACCGCCATACCAATGGTCAATACGATACCAGCGATACCCGGTAACGTCAGTGATGAGCCTAAGATGGACATAATAGAGATAATAATAATAACGTTAACTGCTAGAGCAATATTGGCAATCACACCAAACAGACGATAGAAGATAATCATAAACGCAAAGACTAATAAATAACCAACCTGCGTAGAGAATAAGCCTTTATCGATATTTTCCTGACCCAGTGATGGACCAATGGTGCGCTCTTCAACGAAATACATCGGTGCCGCTAACGCGCCTGAGCGTAGTAACAATGCAAGCTCAGCGGCTTCAGCACTACTATCCAGACCAGTAATACGGAAAGATGAGCCTAGTACTGCTTGGATATTTGCACGGTTAATGACTTTTGTTTCAGCATATGGCGTCCGAACTTCAATCGTTTCGCCAGTAACTGGGTCTTCTTCATAAGCGATGCGCTGTTTATTTTCAATAAACAATACTGCCATTTGTTTGCCAACCGCTGTACGGGTAGCATTCTGCATCAGCTTACCACCAGCACTGTCTAAGGTGATACTAACCTCAGGTGAACCACTTTCATCAATACCGGTTTGAGCATTGGTAACTTTATCACCAGTGACAATCGCTTGGCGCTCCAATAATACTGGCGGACCATTAAGGGTTTCAAATGGGAACGCTTCAGTACCGGCAGGTGGAATACCGCCTGTATAGTTTTCGGCACCTTCAGCGACCATACGGAATTCAAGATTGGCCGTACGACCAAGGACGCGTTTTGCCTCAGCAGTATCTTGCACACCTGGTAGCTCAACGACGATACGGCTAGCGCCTTGTGATTGTACCAAAGCTTCTGTTACCCCAAGTTCAGCAATACGATTGCGTAGGGTAGTCAAGTTTTGATTGACCGCGTAGCTGTTGATTTCATCAAGCGTTGCATCGTTATACGCTAAAATCAGGGCAGGGCCTTGCTCATCAATAGAAGATTGCAGGGCAAAGGTGTTACCCATTGAGCTTTGCAAAACGTTTTGGGCACGGTTACGAGTGTCTGTATCGGAAAAATGCAATACCACGCTACGCTTGTCGTTTTTGATACCTTTGACAGCAATGCGCTCAGCTCTTAGATCTCGTCGAATATCGCGACTGGCACTGGTCAGACGTTGTTCGAGCGCCTTGTCCATATCAACTTCTAAGACGAAACGAACGCCGCCACGCAAATCAAGACCAAGTTTCATGGGCTTGGCGCCGATATCACGCAACCACTGCGGCGTTGTCTGCGCTAAGTTCAGTGCGACTACATAGTTCTCACCCAAGTTTTTTCTCAATACTTCCTGAGCTTTGAGCTGATCGACTGGATTGTCAAGACGTACCAATGCGCTGTTACCTTTAAACGTACCATCATGGTAGTTCAAGCCAGCTTCTTTTAACAGGTCTTGTGACTGCGTTAAAATGCCATCAGACAACTGTGTGCCTGCTGCAGCACTGGTAATCTGTACGGCAGGTTCGTCAGGATATAAGTTAGGAGCAGCGTATAGACCGGCAATGATAAGTACGACGGTGATGAGTAGGTATTTCCAAGCGGGATATTGCATAATCACTTCTTTAGGTTGATAAACTACTGGCGACGCAGGCCACAAGTTAGCAGATGGGAAGTTAGCGATAACAATGGTGAGGTGCTTATTTAGCTGCCATAGAAGCCATGATAGTGCACCACTGTGATCATCCGCGATGATAATAAAGCATAAAACGGTAAAGCCAAAAATGACCGTAAATAATGTACGGTCATTTTATAATCATTACAACTGTTAATTGATACTGATACAATAATAGCCAGTCATTATCCTGCTGACTAATTTTAACGATCACATATATCAATTATCAAAGATGTCAATGACGTTTAAACGCTTTCGATAGTACCAGCTGGCAATACTGAAATAACAGAAGCACGTTGTACCTTGATATCTGTATTATTATTTAAGCTTACCACTGCATAATCGCCTTCCAAATGTTTGATACGACCCATCAAACCACCAGCAAATATGATTTCGCTGCCGACTGTCAAAGCACTTACCATAGCGCGATGTTCTTTAGTACGTTTTGATTGTGGACGAATCACCAAAAAGTAAAAAATAGCAAAAAAAGCAACTGGTAATAAGATTTGACCGAACAGTGATGCCGCACCGGCAGTTTCAGCAGCATGAGCGGCTTGGATAAATAACAACATAGTTTCTCTCGACAAGTTATAGATAACAATTAATTTAGACGCATAGTAGCAAAAAATACCAGACTTGGTAACTGTTAATCATAAGCTGGTTATGTTTTTCTTAAGCTAAAGGCATGTTGATAGCGCATTATTTTGCCTATCTGACTTTTTAAGCTGTCTACATTATATAGAAACCATTGACTTATAAAACAAGCCCAATAGTAAATAGTTAACATGCCATCAAGCGAAACCCGTATTTCTCTCATTCGCAAATGTGTCGTGATTATTGAAATATATAGCGATTTATTGTGAAATAAGCGCATCAATGCTACTATCGAAAGCAAATAGTCGCCAGTTTTTAAAGTAAGATTTAAGCCATTGTGCTGAGCGATATGTGCTCATTTATATATCAAAGATCCAGACCATATCAGATAATATTTTCTATCTGCTTGCCTCTGCTCATGATATATTGTGACTTCCTTTTACTTCTTTGTTTAGGTTACCTAACTTGTTCACCTCTTTTATGTCTGTACCTCGTTTACATCGTTCGCGTGCTTGTCGTAAAGACGCCTCTGCCAAACCTCCCCCGACGATGCTTGGCGATACTCGCTTGAGTATCAAATCATTGTTGGCGTTATCTGTCTGGATAACGCTGCTGCTACCGCAAACGGTCTGGGCAGCTGAAGGAGTAGCGGACCCAAGTACAAGCAGTATATTGCTGCTCATACTATATGTACTCGTTGCCATTGGTATCTCATTTATCTGTTCACTGGCAGAGTCAGCACTCCTGACGATGACGCCGTCTTATATCGCTGATGTTCAAGAGCGCAATCCAAAAAAAGCCCATATGTTAAGACGCTTAAAGATTGATAATATCGATCAGTCCTTGGCTGCTATTTTGACCTTGAATACAGTGGCACATACACTAGGCTCGATAGGCGCAGGTGCGCAAGCGACGATTGTATTTGGTAGTGCTTGGTTTGGTTTGTTTTCTGCCATCATGACCCTCGCTATTTTATTCTTATCTGAGATTATTCCAAAGACCTTAGGTACGATGTACTGGCGTCAACTCAGTGGCATGGTTGCCTACTTTGTACGTGGTATTATTCTACTGCTATATCCACTAATTTGGATCTCAGAAAAACTCACCAAGTTGCTGGTACGTGGTAAAGAGCCACAAACCTTTAGCCGTCGCGAATTTGCTGCGCTTGCCAGTATTGGTGAAGAAGCAGGACAAATCGATCCATTAGAGTCGCGTATTATCCGAAACTTACTGGCATTTGGTGCTATTAAGGTTGAAGATATTATGACGCCGCGTTCGGTGATGCTGGCTTTTGAAGAGAATAAAACAGTAGCAGAGTTGCTGGTTGATCGTCCAAAATTGACCTTCTCTAGACTACCGATTTATGATGGTGATTTGGATAATATTACAGGCTTTGTATTAAAAACAGACATGCTATTAGCAAAAGTGAATCATGCCGTACATAAGCCACTGACGCAGTTTAAACGTGACATTACTTTTGTTTTTTCAAAGATGAAATTGTTTGATTTGCTTGAGCTGATGCTGAAAAACCGTATCCATATTGCCATTACGGTCGGTGAATACGGGGAAGTCAAAGGTTTAGTTACTCTAGAAGATGTGTTCGAAACTCTCTTAGGTCTTGAGATTGTCGATGAGATAGATCGCGTTGAAGACATGCAAGCATTGGCACGGCAAATGATGGACAGACGTGTCGAGCGCTTGGGTATGAAGCTGAGTGATGATGAGCATTATGAAGACTATACAGCTGACAGTAAGCAGTAAAAACTTAATCAGTTTTTATTGCGTAAACTACTGATAATTTATCGTATGCTTTTTATAAGATAGCTCATTTATTCAAAAAGCATACTTTACTGAAGTAGTCGCAATAATTACACAGGGTGTCACATGGCTGTGAGAATTAAGTGATAGGCTAAAAGTATCCTAATAAGAGGCTGCTAGAAATCTAATATAAAAGCACTTGTTAGAAATGCCTATCAATAGAAATACTCGTTAATTACTACATCGATTGAAGATACTAGTTCGTCAGTAGTTAAAAGTTCAGGGTATAAGATTTATTGGATATAAATAGCACTCTATAATTAAATCGTAGCTATTTCATTGTCGTTCAATAGTAATGATTATAAAGCCACCATTAAGGAATATCATGAAACAACTATGGGGAAAAGGGCTATTGGCTCTATTGATAAAAGGTGCCAGCTTGGCGGCAATCGTTGCTGCTGTTAGTACCATAACTATCACTGCGCAAGCAGCAACCATGACTGAAGCCTTGGTACAAAACTACGCGACTGCTATGAAGTCTGCCGCTAATAATCGAGATATTAATCAGGTGGCGCGTTTAGTTTCTGATGAGGCATTGATTTCATTGTCAAGAAAAGGCAAGTCTACCAGTTTGGATAAAGAGGCTTATTTAAAACTGCTGCAAAATAGCTGGGGCAATACCTCAAACTATCGCTATGACATCAATGTTGATAACATTGTAATTTCAGGTGAACAAGCAAAAGCCAATGTAACGACCAATGAAAGCTGGGTCAAAGATGGTCAAAAGGTCTCCTTTGTTACTACTTCAAGAGTGACACTGGCTTTGTCTACTGGTGACGCCATACTTTTGCGTGCTGTCTCCCAAGTTACGATCAATTAGTCTTCGTTCAATAATAAAGTCAGCCAATGAGCAGAACCTTTAGCCATCAATGATAGGGCACATTAATTTTTGTGCATTATCTTTTATATTGAGCTGGTCTTTATTTGATATTGCGTACTATACTGTCGATCAACTTTATTTCATCACTTCTCGTTGTTAGGAAACTTCCATTATCATGTCTACTGTGTCATCAAACTATCGCTCATTTATAGCTTTACCATTGACGCTTGCGGTGTCAACTCTTCTTATCAGTGCGTGTAGTAATACATCAGCGGTGAAAAAGACGGGGGCGACTGGCAGCACAGCTGTGGTTAAGCGTCCTACCACGCAAGTTCAGCCAACGGGAAATGCAGATTATTCGACTGCATTTTTGGATGCTGAAAGCTTAGATGAGCTTGCTGATTTATTGGAAGCCACCGACATGACTATGGTTGAGGGCAACAAACTTGCTATTCAACAATATGGTGACTTGTGGAATCGCCTGCGTGCTGGGTATCGGATGAACGGTGGACAGCCGGTTTATAATCAGCGTATTGAAGCACAAAAAGGCTGGTTTACCAGTAGACAGGATTATTTAAACCGTTTAACAGCGCGTGCCAGTCGCTATATTTATCACACAGTAAGAGAGGCAGAGCGTCGCAATATCCCAACCGAGCTGGCTTTGCTACCTGTGATTGAGAGCTCCTACGATCCAAGTGGTACCAGTAGTGCGGCAGCGGCAGGTTTATGGCAGTTTATTCCAAGTACGGGACGTATTTATGGTCTAAATCAAAGCAGTACATATGATGGTCGCCGTGATGTGATTGAGTCAACACGTGCCGCTTATGATTTTCTGACGGCATTGCACAATCAGTTTGGTAGTTGGGAGCTGGCATTAGCCGCTTATAATGCCGGTCCTGGTCGTGTGCAAAAAGCCATTGATGCCAATAGAGCTCAAGGTTTACCTACCGATTATTGGTCACTCAGATTACCGACTGAAACCATGAACTATGTACCACGCTTTTTGGCAGTTGCCGAAATCGTTGCCAAACCTGAAAAATATGGTGTCTATTTACCGGCTATCGCTAACCGTCAGCATTTCCGTAGTGTGCCTGTCAACTATGGCGTAAGCTTAGCCGAAGTATCGCAAGTCACGGGTGTTAGCTACGATGAATTAGAAAGATTAAATACGGCGTTAACCTCAGCACGTATCGATTCATCAGGTCCGCAGCGTATTATTATTCCTAATGATGTCAGTCTGACCACTGATGTGAAGCTGAGCGCTTTGAGGGGTAATGGCAGTAGTAATATTCTCGCTTCTAGCAATGCTGTTACGACGACTACGCCAAGCTACTCTGGGTCAACAACGCCAAGCTATAATAATAAGCCATATACTACCAGCTCATCATTACCGGGTACTGGCAAGGGTCTGGCTGACTATGCTGCCAGTGCAAGCGTCCCGCAGCAAACCACCAGCTATATTCCGCCATCGTCATCAACGACCAGCAGCTCAGTTTATAGCAGCAGTGCGTCAGTGCGTACAGAGCCACCTTTAACCTCAGCAGAAACCAAAAAAATTAATGCTGAGCTGAAAAGTAGTAACAGCTTACCGACCACATCAGCGCAAATCACTCAAAACAATACCATCATTCAAGAGCCGCCGCTAAGTAAAGCGGAGCGTGATTTTATTGCCAATCAAATTCGTATTAATACGCCTGAAACCAATGTCATTAACGCCGATGGTAATATCAATTTATCTGCCGTCCAGACGCAGCAGTCCGTCTTAGAAGCCACGGGACAAGAGAAGAAACTGAGCTTTCCAAAAACCTCAGTTAGTAAGCCAAAACCACAAGGCACACGTACCACTTATACGGTCAAACGCGGTGATACTTTGGCTAACATTGCCAGTCGCTCTGGTGTGAGCTGGCGCGATATTGCCGAATGGAATCAGATGGATGCCAGTGCCAAGCTACTCTCTGGTAGTACTTTATATCTATATAATGCCAAAACTATCGAGCCATTGAGCACTACCAGCAGCACTGTCGCGAGCCAGCCTGAAAGTTATGTGGTACAAGGGGGCGATACGCTTATAGGTACTGCCAATCGCTTTGGTTTATCAGTGACGCAGTTAGCAAGTTATAATAATTTGAGCAGCCGTGCAGACTTATTAAGAGGTCAGAAACTATGGCTTATCCCAGGCAAAGTAACAGCGCCAGTCAGCACTCCTGCCGCGCCATCTACTAAACCGAAGAAGTCATCGACTGCGACCAAAAACTATAAAGTAAAAGCGGGTGATGGCTTGATTGCACTTGCACGTCAATTTAATATAACGACTGAGACATTGGCCAGTCTTAATGATATTGGTACGACAGATTCATTATACGTCGGTCAGACCTTAAAAGTACCTGCCAGTGTAGATTTTACTTCTAACAGTGCGCCTACTGCTACACAGAGCACTGCTAACAGCAATAACACCACAACCAAAGCCAGCAGTTCAAGCTCAGTGCCAACTAGCAATTATAAAGTCAAATCAGGGGATACCTTGATTGGCATTGCTAATAGTGTTGGGGTCAGTGCAGAAGATATTGCTGCCGTAAACAGTAACTTTGATGCTAAGGCGCGTTTGCAACGTGGACAAACGATTAAAGTTCCTGTATCAAAAGAATTGGTTGATCGTCAACTAAATGATGAGGCAGTCAGCTACAAGGTAAAATCAGGCGATACTTTGACGGGTGTTGCTCAGCGTTACAATATTGGCTTGGGTGATTTGGCAGCAGCTAACAATCTCAAGACCAATTCCAACTTGATCTTAGGTCGCACGATTACCATTCCTGCTAAAGGTAGCGTGAGTACTAGTGCGAATGCTGCGGCCAGTAGCAAGAGCAGTAGTTCGGTGAGCACAGAGACGACCAGTAAGGCTGATAGCGCGCCATCTACCAGTAATAGTGGTAAAAAACTCGGCAACACAGAAAGCTATAAGGTTCAGTCTGGCGATGGACTCATTGCTTTAGCACGCCGCTTCGGTGTTTCAGTTGAAGACTTAGCTGCTACCAATGACATTTCGACCAAAGCTCAATTACAACGTGGTCAGACCATCAAAGTGCCGAAAGTAACGGTCAGCTATACGGTTGGCTCAGGAGACAGCTTGATTGGTCTGGCACGTAAATACGACGTTTCAACCAAAGAGCTTGCAGATATGAATGACATTGCAGTCGATACCATGCTGCAACGCGGTCAACGCTTAACGGTGCCTAATCGCTAATCTGTGCATGTTTGAATAAATGTTGTTAATAAAAAAGCTGCTCTTATCAAAGAGCAGCTTTTTTTATGGCAGTATCAATTATCAATATCTGATTAAACCGTGGCGGTTTTTATTGTTTCAAGATAGCTTCTGATATTGCTCACATAATGCATGGCTTGACCATAGCGGCTATTTGACGCTTTATTATCAGACAGATAGGCATATATATTTGCCCAACTTTTATCATCGATACCTTTGGCACTCAATTTACGCTGAATACCTTTAACAGCATTTGGTCCCATATTATAAGCCGCAAGCGCAAACCAAATACGATCCGTTTTTGGCACATCGGCAAAATCAGTTTTCATCTGCTCCAAGTAACGAGCACCGCCGCCGATACTTTGGTAAGGGTCAACACGGTCTGAGACACCCATTGCCTTTGCCGTATTATTAGTCAGCATCATAATACCACGTACTCCGGTCGGAGAGACGGCATTGGCATCCAAGTGCGACTCTTGATAACCCATGGCAACCAAAAGCTCCCAATCATGATTGTAGTTGCGCGCTTGTTCTTCAAACGAAGACTGATAATCAGGCAGCTTTTCTGTCAGTGTGGTCTTGAAATGGTCTTGACTATAGGCATCTTTTAATAAGTCTTGATTATAAAAGGCGGCTAGCTTTTGAGTGTTATCAAGCTTGATGCTATCACATAAAAAATAGCTGGCTTTTTGTGACAATGGATCATTGGCAGAATTAAACGTCCAGCTTACTTTAGGATGCAAGCCATTTTTGGTCAAGCTAGCATCATAACCACAGCTGACATTAATAGAAGACAAATTCAGCTGGCTTTTTAATTGGGTGCTGGCCGTGGTCAATGCCATATCCGCATCGCCTGATTGTAATGCTCTTAGCGCAGCTTCCTCATCAGCATAAGCTTTGAGAGTGACTTTTACCCCAAGCTCATCAGCATAGTTACGCACTAAGTCGTAACCAAATCCATGTTGGAAGCCATCGGTCGCAAAATAAGTGCTATCGCCTGGAACAGCAGCGATGGTCAAGGTCTTCTCCAGCATCACATGGTCATAAGCTGGTACTTGGTTATTCATGGTCGTCAAACTCTCAGCAGGGAGTGAGAGCAGGGCGATGCTTGAGATTTGCGCCAATTTCTTGGTTTTGGCGAAACGAGTCACTTTGATAGATGCAATAGCTGGAACGATGTTACTTTCTGTGTTTAGCAAGCGTTTAGATGGACGCAATATATATGAGATACGGCGTTTAGCCCCTCGCGCAGATGCTTTCGCACGATAAGTAATTCGCTGCATGGATGTCTCCTAATTTTAGCCATCCTACTTACCATAAAAATACGTGCTCATTTATGCCAATATCAGCAGCATAAATAGAGGTGCATTTTAAATACTATAAAATTTACATACTTATTGAGCATATAAATCTCATAACATCTCGTTTAAATGTAGCCGTACAGTCTCAGCTGGCAACCTTATAGCAAGGGGTGTAAAAGCATAAAAAAGCACTTTAATACCAGATTGCTAAAAAAAAGGCTGCAAAACACCGCAAAGGCGCTAAATCAGATGATTCCTTCATCAATGATAGACTTGGCTGTGATTCGAACTATTTAAACGACATTATTTAAAAGACACTTTAAAACATCGGTAAGGTCATGAATAAATTATTGGAAAAACGTGGCGTGAGCAGGATATGCTCAGAGTTGTTACGCTGGTATGGTCAATTAAATACTCTGACTATGTTGAGAGTAAATGGTCACTCATACCGTTTATCCAGCAATAAAGACAAGCAAGTTAATCTGTCTGATAAATAAGACTGATCAATAAAAGCCAATGGTTAAAAAACCATCAGGTAGTTTGCTGTACCGCTATTGCGACACCAAAATAGAAAATATCACCTTACTCAAGAATATATAAGCCGAGGTGAGATTGTATTGATTGCTATCTACAGCCCTATTAAAAAAGTAAAAATAATAGGATTTTAGAGCTCAATCATCATTTTAGTGCCATAACCGGAAGCTGTAATAATGGGGAGTCTCATGACAAGACATTCTTTCTACAGATAGTAATATGCAGATATTCATCTGATTATTCAAGTGTGGTTAAGAAAATTGCGATAAAACTTAACAATAGCACTATAGACGGTAATAGTTTAGCCTGTTTTCTGTCGCATAATTTCGATTTAGTGAATATAAGTTCGTTCTGTAACTGGCAAAAATAGAAGAGACAGGTAAGCAAAAATCTGCTTACCTATCTTTTTTAGGAGAAAAATAAGTTTCTGCTGCTTAAGCAGGATTATCGATATCGATAAATGTCACTGGTAAGTCAAACTGCTGAGCAACAATCCTACCTAAAGCTTCAATGCCGCCGCGTTCTGTTGCATGATGTCCGCAAGCAAAATAATCAATGCCAAGCTCACGGGCAATATGAGTCGTACGTTCTGATATTTCACCAGAAATAAACGCATCACAGCCCATTAATGATGCTTGCTCAATCATATCTTGTGCGCCGCCCGTACAGATACCAATCCGTTCAATTAACCTATTACTGTTATGAGTATCGACGTTATACTCAGCGGCAATATGTAATGGCATGCGCCCCAATGCTTGAGTAATTTGAGCGATAAGGCTTTGAGCACTCTGTGCGGTGCAAATGGCAATATTACCAACCGGATGAGTCTCAGCAGGATACAGTGCCTCGATGATGGTCATGTCTAACGCTGCCGCCAATGTGGCATTGTTACCAATGATGGGGTGGGCATCGAGTGGTAGGTGATAGCCGATCAAGGAGATACCATGTTGCATAAGCTTGCGAATACGCTGACCTTTCATACCAGTCAATGGGGCAGGTTCACCTTTCCAAAAATAGCCATGATGTACCATGATTGCATCAGCATTATCTGCAATGGCGGCATCAATCAATGCTTCACAGGCAGTCACACCAGTAACAATACGCTTAATAGGCCGACCGCCATCTACTTGTAGACCATTCGGTGCATAATCTTTGAACGCAGTCGCTGATAAGTAATCATCGCAAAATTCAGTTAAGGATTGTGCAGTAATAATTGTATTTGATGATGTGATTAAGACATCGTGCGTGCTCATAGTATTCCCTTATCAATGTTTCAATTAATAATTGCAGTAGTTCAAGTATTTATAAATAATGAATTATTTCTCGTGATCACTATTTTAACATGATGCGGCAAAAGAATAGACAAGCCCAATAACTGAAACGGTACACGATGCGCTACCATTGTATTATGAGGACAGCTATAATTTACACATGTGAAAGTGCCTTATATCAAGGCGTACGCCTGATATGGCTTAATACCGATTGTCCATGTGAAATTATAGAGGTTTTTATATGTCGTCATCCCCGAATGCCAAGAACAAGGCTGGTCTCTTAAGGTGGTTACCTTGGATTTTACTGCTATTGGTCACAGCCGCCTTTATTTGGTTATTTGCGAGTATGAAGACAGCATCGGAGGCAAAATGGGAGCCGCCAAAGACCACACCTGCTGAGCAGCAAGCTTCCGAGCCGGTATCGGACTCACCAACGCCTATCGCCTCTTATCATAATGGTGTGGCTCGAGCCTCCCAGTCTGTGGTCAATATCTATACCACGCAGACGATGGCAGAACATCCTTATATGAACGATCCGGTGTTGCGCCGGTTTTTTGAATATCATGGCGCACCGTCAGAAGAGCAAGGCAATACCAACCTAGGTTCAGGCGTTATCGTGTCGGATGATGGTTATATCGTCACCAATGCCCATGTGATCGAAAAAGCCGATGAAATCACCGTTGCTTTTAATGATGGTCGCAAAAGCCGTGCGAAATTAATTGGCACAGACCCAGACAGTGATTTGGCAGTGATTAAAGTCGATATGACTGGGCTTACACCGTTGGGCTTTCGTGAAAAACCGACGCTGGTAGGCGATGTAGCACTAGCGATCGGTAATCCCTTTGGCGTCGGTCAAACCGTTACCCAAGGTATTATTTCAGCGACTGGACGTACAGGTCTTGGGGTCAATAAGTTTGAAGACTTTATTCAAACTGATGCGGCTATCAATCCCGGTAACTCGGGCGGTGCATTGGTTGATGCACGTGGTGAGCTGATTGGTATTAATACTGCCATCTACTCACGCTCTGGTGGCTCTATGGGTATTGGATTTGCTATTCCTACCGCTATCGTTGAGCAAGTGATGAATGCTCTGATCAAAGATGGCAAGGTTAGTCGTGGTTGGCTGGGTATTGAGATACAATCACAGCTGAGAGATCCCACACAGCTCGAATCGTCAACAGGCGTAGAAGTGCTTAACGTGGTTCCTAAGAGCCCAGCTGCTAAGAGCGGTCTAAAAGTTGGCGATATTGTTTTGACCATTGATGGGGTTGAGATGACTGATGCCAATACCTTGATTCAGTATGTCGCTCGTAAAGCACCTAATACCACGCTGCATGCTCAAATCTTACGTCAAGGTAAAAATGCGCAAGTGAAGATATTGCTAGAGGAGCGTCCAGTTGAAGAGCCAGTCACCGTTCCTGTTGTGATTCAAGATGAAACGCTTGGGGGTAATCAGCCACCAAGCTTACAAGCTCCAGAACAAGATACCCCAATGATGTCAGAAGCCGAGCGTGACCGTATGCGTGAAGAGCTTTTATTGCTGTTCGAAAGAGATGGTGCACCTTTGTAAAGAGGGTGTTTACCGATTC
>TARA_R110000787_G_scaffold4642_7_pt1 | contig 23872 bp, 21 predicted proteins | sample TARA_R110000787 | Tara Oceans TARA_R110000787 (sample SAMEA4397920) | marine metagenome | biome: Polar Biome; feature: [DCM] deep chlorophyll maximum layer (ENVO:01000326); material: water (ENVO:00002006), including particulate matter (ENVO:01000060) such as... | depth 35 m | reverse complement strand
ATGTCAGAATTTGGTCATTGCTGCCGGTCCTTGGTCAGCTGATCTTATTAAACCATTGGGTTATAAAATTCCTCTATTTCCTATGCGTGGCTACCATCAACACTTTAAAAGCACCGACCAAAACGCATTTTCTCACAGCTTATTTGATGTAGATAAAGGGTTTGTGATGGGCACAATGGATCAAGGCGTGAGAATCACGACTGGCGCTGAAATGGCATTGTTAGAGTATCCAAAAGACTTTAATCAGTTAGAGACTGTACTGACTTTTGCAAAAAAAGTGTTGCCGCTTGATGCTGCTGTTGAATCTGAAGCATGGTGTGGGACAAGACCATGCATGCCAGACATGAAGCCAGTTATTGGGCCTGCATCAAAACACGATAATTTATGGTTTGCTTTTGGTCATGCTCATCAAGGTCTGACACTTGGACCGGTGACAGGACGTCTCATTGAAGAGATGATTCATGGTAAGCCATTATTTATTGATGCTCAGCCGTTTAGTAGTAAACGCTTTGATTCGAATCTTTAATAAACATAGATCTTAATAAACGTATCTTTTAACCCCGCTAGACCACATCTTTAATGTCCTTTACAGGCTTAATATTTATTAAGTCTGTCGTCAAAACATCCGCTACTCCCTCCTTTTTCTACTATAAAACTAGCAACATGAATTTTACTCATCTTTAATTTAAATAGTATCATTTTTATTCATGTTTTGGTTCGGGTATGATTCATCTCATACACAAATTCGGTTTTATCTCAAATAATGAGATTAGGTTAAGGTAGCGGATTATCATGAGTAAACAATTTATATATTCCATCTCGAGCATTCGTTTTGATGAAAATTATCAGCCAGCAGACAGCACGCGTCTGACGACTAACTTTGCGAATTTGGCTCGTGGCGAGAGTCGTCAAGAGAACTTACGCAAAACGCTGACTATGATAAATAATCGTTTTAATGATTTAGCACATTGGGATAATCCGACAGCCGACCGTTATTCTGTTGAAGTTGATATCATTTCTGCAGACTTGGATATTAAAGGCAATGGTCATACCTTCCCAGTCATTGAGACCTTAAAAACAACGATCATTGATCATAAAGAAAATAAGCGTATTGACGGTATGATTGGCAACAGCTTCTCATCCTATGTGCGCGATTATGATTTTAGCATTGTGTTACCAGAACACTTTGCAAACCATCCAAAATCTGCGCCGCCAGAAGAGTTTGGCGATTTGCACGGTAAACTGTTTCAACATTTATTAAATTCAGATGCCTATAAAGCCAATTTTAATAAACAACCAGTGATTTGCCTAAGCGTTTCAAGTAGTAAAACCTATCATCGTACGGGCAATCAGCATCCTGTATTAGGGATTGAATATAGACAAGATGGCTGCGCTTTGAACAAGGGGTCATTGACTGATGAGTACTTTTCCAAAATGGGCTTGACGGTGCGCTATTTTATGCCTGCCAACAGTGCTGCACCTTTAGCATTTTATTTTTCTGGTGACTTGCTGACTGATTACACCGATCTTGAGCTAATCAGTGCGATCAGTACCATGGAGACATTCCAAAAGATTTATCGACCTGAAATTTACAATGCCAACTCAACCGCCGCTCAAATATATCAACCCAGTTTGAAATACCAAGATTATTCACTAACGCAAATTGTGTATGATCGCGCGGAGCGCAGCCAGATGGCAGTGACACAAGGTAAATTTACGGAAGATCAGTTTATCAAGCCATATAAAGACATTCTTGAAGAATGGGCGGAAAGCTATGATGTTGCAAGCGAGACTGCTCAAAAAGAATCGGTCAAAGAAAAAGCTGTTAAAAAACAGGCAGCCTAAGCAATCTAACTCTAGCCAAAATATAAAATACGAATGAATAAGAAGATGAATCTCATGACAATATTATTACCGACACAAAAATTATTACCAACATCAACAGCGGGCAGTTTACCAAAACCTTCTTGGCTTGCCGAACCTGAGAAAATTTGGTCACCTTGGGCATTAGAAGGGGAGCAATTGTTTGAAGCCAAACAAGATGCGCTACGTTTAACATTGCAAGAACAGCGTCATGCAGGGATTGATATCGTCAGTGATGGCGAGCAGACGCGTCAGCATTTTGTCACTACCTTTATTGAACATCTTGATGGCGTCGATTTTGAGAATCGAAAAACCGTTAAAATTCGTGATCGTTATGATGCCAGTGTGCCGTCAGTCGTTGGGGCTGTGAGCCGTCAAAAGCCAGTATTCGTTGAAGATGCGAAGTTCTTACGTCAGCAAACCGATCAGCCGATCAAATGGGCACTGCCTGGTCCGATGACGATGATTGATACCTTATATGATGGTCATTATAAAAGCCGTGAAAAACTGGCTTGGGAGTTTGCTAAAATATTGAATCAAGAAGCCAGAGAATTAGAAGCGGCGGGTGTAGATATCATTCAATTCGATGAGCCAGCGTTTAACGTGTTCTTTGATGACGTCAACGACTGGGGCATCGCTACTTTAGAGCGCGCCATAGAAGGTCTAAAGTGTGAGACGGCGGTGCATATATGCTACGGCTACGGCATCAAAGCCAATACCGATTGGAAAAAGACACTGGGTTCAGAGTGGCGTCAATATGAGCAAGCCTTTCCAAAATTGCAGCAGTCTAATATCGATATTGTCTCTTTAGAGTGTCAAAACTCACATGTACCGATGGATTTGATAGAACTCATTCGCGGTAAAAAAGTGATGATTGGTGCCATTGATGTGGCAAGCAATACTATTGAGACTCCTGAAGAGGTTGCAGATACACTACGCAAAGCCCTGCAATTTGTCGATGCGGACAAGCTTTATCCTTCGACCAACTGCGGCATGGCACCTTTATCGCGCCAAGTGGCACGCGGTAAATTGAACGCGTTAAGTGCAGGCGCTGCAATCGTGCGTCAAGAGCTGACAGCTTAGGATTTACCGACTAAACTTATGCAAAATTTAGCTTTTATAGGTTGGGTCTTTAACTCCGCCTATAAAAGCTTGTTTAAACTCATGAGTGACCTCAGTTATCAATGTACATACTGACTTAACATTTAGGATTGCAGCAATGAGTAAAGATGTGATTGAAGCAACCGACTTTAGAGATGCCATGTCTTTGTTGACGACCGCCGTCAATGTAGTCACCACCAAAGGGCAATCTGGTCTGCATGGGTTTACTGCCTCGGCGGTATGTAGCGTCACCGATACACCGCCAACCTTGCTGATCTGTATGAATCAAACGTCTCGCTCACATGGCTACTTTCTTGAAAATAAAACCTTAAGTGTCAATGTGTTGGGCGCTCAGCATGAGCCTATATCTAATGCCTTTGCTTCTAAATTATGCTCAGAAGAGCGCTTTGGGCACGGTGCTTGGACTGAGTTAGCAACAGGTGCGCCTATTTTAGAAGATGCATTGGTCAGTTTTGACTGTGAGATTGAGGATATTCAGCAAGTTGGTACGCACAGTGTCTTTATGTGCCGAGTTGTCGCCATCAAACAAGGCTATCAACAAAGCAGTGCTGATGAAAGCTTGGTTTATTTCAACCGTGCTTACCATCAAGTAGGTCAAGTAGAAATCGTTTAAGCTGACTTTCTGACATTGATTATCTAATTGTCATCTAACTATAGTCAGCTCAATATCAAGAAGATACCGTGAAACTGGAATGAATTTCTTGTAGCCTCTGTTGGCTTAGGCACAGCAAGCTAGAAAAATTTGTACCAGTTTCACCTTGTCAGATAACGTATCCATTTTATTTTGTATCGACTATAAAACTATCATTCAACCGAGAAGTAATTATCCTGTGGAACTAATCATTTTCTTAATAATAGGCGCTCTAGCAGGATTTGCTGCGGGGCTTTTTGGTGTGGGCGGCGGCACGATTATCGTACCACTGTTATTTATCGTCTTTACCCAAATGGATTACAGTCCTGACAGTATTATGCATTTGGCGTTAGGTACGTCACTGGCGACCATCATTGTAACCTCTATCAGCTCGCTCATGGCGCACAATAAAAAGGGCGCCGTCATGTGGCCTGTTTTTAAAAACCTAGCACCAGGTTTAGCGATTGGCTGTTTTTTAGGGGCAGGGATTGCAGGACAGATATCTGGGCTGTATCTTCAGCTTATCGTTGGTGTGTTTTTGCTGTGGGTCGCTTATAAGATGTTTTTCGGTGGCAAAAAACAAGTCGTTAGTCATGCTAATGATGTCGCTGGCGTTAATACAGAACTACCTTCAAAACCTAAGCAACTAGCAGCAGGCGGGGTTATTGGTATTGCTTCTGCCATTTTTGGTATTGGCGGCGGTAGCTTAACCGTACCTTATTTAACGCGTTACGGTGTGGTCATGCAAAAAGCAGTCGGCACGTCAGCAGCGTGTGGCTTGCCCATTGCCATCGCTGGAGCATTAGGCTTTATGTTCTTTGGGATGCAACAACAAGTTGATGTACCCAATACCATTGGCTTTGTGCACATTTATGCCTTTTTAGGGATTAGTGTCATGAGCTTTTTCACCGCTAAGTTAGGTGCAAAAGTCGCCCATATACTATCACCAGAGCTTTTAAAGAAATGCTTTGCGGTATTATTAACCGTGGTTGGGTGTTATTTTCTTTTTAAAGGGCTGATTTAGGTATTCATAGTCGTTCCTCTAAAAGGCAAAGCTTGCGAACTGAGCTACCCAAAAAGCACATAGTGAAATGCATTATCATGATCTAAATAATCCAAAGCATGACAATCTAGAAAACAGTCTAGAAAACAATGTTGAGACAGTAGCTTAGTCGTGCTTGGGCGGTACAGAATATGTGCCAACAACATGCGCGACCAAGTCGCTAGAGCCTTCTGAGTATAAGGAAACCTCACCTACAATGAGCGTACGCCCTACCTTTAGCAAGGCGCACTCAGCAATAATACGCGCTTCTGCTGATGGTTTACGCAGAAAATTGATGGTAAGGCTCGTTGTTACTGTTAACGCTACAATGCCAATCTTACCAAGTATCGCCACATAGAGTGCGACATCAGCAATGCTCATCAATACAGGGCCAGAGACCGTACCACCAGGACGTAGCTCGTCTATACCGATCTCATGTGATAAGGTTGAGCGATTATCGCCTACGGCTTCTACTTTGCACTTGGTTTGAGGAAACTCTAATGCCATAAAGGCCGCTATTTCTTCTTTGGTCGCAGACATACATACTCCTGTGGTTTAATTATTCTTGTTATTAACTATCTTTTCTTCGCACTCAAGTTCATTGGTTCGATTAACACAACTAGAATCGATAAAATTGGTATCGATTCTAGTTTCTTATTACAAATGGGTAGTAGATAGATATATTTTTGATACTGACTCAATATTTTTAGTTGCGTATTCTTAAACTAAGGCGTACCAGCATGACCCACTTTAACTGGTGTAGATAGCATACGCCCTTTAGTTTCAGCGGTGCGTGACGCTTCATTCCAGTCAGGTGCTGCACACATAAACAATGTTTTGCCATCTTGTCCGCCAAGAGCGACCGCAAAAATGCCGTCAGGTGCCGTATCAACTGTTTCTAGGATTTCGCCCCCTTCTTTAATACGAACAGCACGTTGGTTCAAGGTATCTGCAATCCAAACAGCGCCCTCGCTATCTAAGGCAAGACCATCAGGTAAGATGCTGGCGTTCTCTATACGTACCCCTAAATTCGGCTCGTCTCCTAACTCTCCTAACTCTCCAAAGTTAGCAAAATCACGTTTTTCTCCTAAAGTGCCGTTTTCCTTAATATCGAACTGTGAGACTTTATTGCCAAATAACTCATTAACGATTAATGTCTTTTCATCCGCAGAAATGACCATGCCATTTGGAAAGGCCAAACCTTCTGCCACAACCTGAGAGGTACCATCAGGTCTCACCAATACAAGACCAGTGTGTTTATGATCAGCACCACCCATCAGATCAAAACCGAAGTTTCCAACATAAGCGTTGCCATTAGGCGCAACGACCATATCGTTAGCATGCCCCTCACAATGCTTCCAGATATCAGCGTGAACAACTAATTCGCCATTGTCCTCTAAACGTAACACTTTACGATCTTTCATAGAGACAATGAGCATACGACCGTCAGGAAGCCAGCCTAAGCCAGATGGCTGCTGTTCTACATGAACAATCTTTTCTGCAACGCCTTCATCATTAACACGATAAACGCCTTTGGTATAAAAATCGACAAACCATAAAGCGTTTTTGTACCAACGCGGTCCTTCTAGGTAATGGAATCCATCAACTACCACGTCTAACTCATATTTTGACATAACTATCTTCCTTGATTTATAGACAAAATTATTTAAGAAATTTGCTGCTTATTAGAGTATTTCTTGGTAGATCATTCTTACTTCCTCTAAAGACATATCCATTGGATTGGTTTCAATGAGACGAGCATAGGTATTAATGACCATATCAGCTAACGCGGGGATATCCTCTGCCGTTATATCTAGCTCATTTAAGCGATATTTTAGACCGCTTGTTTTCAAGAAGTCTTTTAGTTGATTAATAAATTGATGGGCAGCCTCTATGTCAGTCATGCCCGAAGTGTCGATAGGCATCACCGCACGAGCGAGTTCTGCATAAAGAGGGGCTGCTACTAGTAAGTTGAAAGTAAATACACTGCACATCACGAGCGCATTAGCATGCCCATGCGGCACATGGAAGTTAATGCTAAGTGGGTAGGAGAGTCCATGTACAGCTGCTACGGAAGCATTGACAAAAGCGATACCAGCGAGCGTTGAACCCAATAACATCTCAGCGCGAGCATCAATATCATCGCCGTGATGGAGCACTGTATAAAAGTTACTCCATAGCATTTGCAAACCTTTAACAGCCAACGCATCTGAAATGGGGTTCTTTTTGGTGCGACTTGTGTAAGCTTCGATGCAGTGAACCATCGCATCTAGGGCAGTGGCAGCAGTAATATGGCGAGGAAGCTTGAGAGTTAGCGTTGCATCTAAAATCGCGACATCAGGTAGGATTTTAGGCGTGTATATGGCTTTCTTGCTGCCATCCTTTGCTGTGATTACAGATACAAAGGTAGCCTCTGCGCCAGTACCTGCAGTGGTGGGGATCGCAAACAACGGCATTTTTTTAAAATCACTAATATCTGCCTCTAAGAGCTCATTAACCGACTGAAAGTCATTGGAATATAGCGCGACAATTTTCGCGGTATCGATAGGGCTGCCACCTCCTAAACCGATGACCAGATTACACTGGTTCGCCCTGGCAAGTTCAATAGCTTCTTCGACGACTTCAATAGGGGGATCAGCAACAACTCTGTCGAAAATAACAACATTAATACCAGCCTGCTCTAAAGACTCTTGTGCGATATCGACGTATCCTAAATCAGAGATGCCAGCGTCTGTAATAATAATGGCAGATGTCGCGTCGTACTGTTTTGCTAAATCCCCTAGCTTCTGGCGCATACTGTCAGCTTCGCTAACAATGTGTCCATTAGTATAAAACTCCATCCCTGTCATTCTATTCTTCCTTGTGTAGATGAGCGATTATTTTTGTGTATTTATAGCCTTTAGATAAATCGCATGTATAAAGTCTTAGTATTAACTCAATCACGCTACAGTGTATATCTATTAATTGGCACTTTTTGTAAGAATATTTCTTTATTAAAAGCATTAAATTCTATCGAGATATTACTCGCTATTCCTTTAGCTTTTTGAACCTTTGACATCATTAATAAGCTTTATCGAAGCTATCGCAATCTATAGGACTCTGGATATATTTCTAGGTTTCTTCCCATCTCTACTGAAATGGGCACTGAATTTCCTATATAATACGAGCCATCTCGTTGTTGATGATCCATTCAATTTAGGCTTTTTTCTGAACAAGAAAGGCTTTTTATTAGGTAAAAACGGTGCTTTATGTTTAACGCTTCCTCGACTCGTTTAAATAAATACATCAGTGAAAGCGGTATTTGCTCCAGGCGAGACGCTGACCGCTTTATTGAACAAGGTAATGTATACCTCAATGGCAAGCGTGCTGCAGTAGGCGCGCAAGTGGTTGCTGGAGATACGGTGAAAGTCAACGGGCAGCTCATTGAGCCGAAAGAAGCTGATGACTTTGTTTTTATTGTATTAAATAAGCCAGTCGGCATTGTGAGCACCACGGAAAGCTCCGAGAAAAACAACATTGTTGATTTTGTGAGACATAGCGTACGTATTTTCCCGATTGGGCGTTTGGATAAAGATTCTCAGGGCTTAATCTTCTTGACCAGTAATGGTGATCTAGTCAATAAGGTATTGCGTGCTGGGAATAACCATGAAAAAGAATATTTGGTGACGGTGAATAAACCGATAACGGATAATTTTATCGAAGGTTTGGCTGGTGGCGTGCCAATGCTTGGGAAGATGACGAAAAAATGCCCTGTCACTAAGGTGTCGCCTAACGTGTTTAACATTACGCTAGTGCAAGGTCTGAATCGTCAAATTCGCCGTATGTGTGAGCATTTTGGCTATGAAGTTGTGAAGCTTGAGCGTACACGGATTATGAATGTAAGCCTTAAGGGTACGCCCGTTGGAGACTGGCGAGACCTGACGCCAAAAGAGTTGTCTGTTTTACTTAACTCTATAGAAAATTCTTCTTCGCAAGACAGTAAACCGGCTAAGAAATCTCGTAATGCACCACGAAAAAATCCTCGTGCCGATGACTCGTCAAAAGCAAAGTCGTCTTCAAAACCAGCGGGTGCGGCAAAGGGAAATAAAAAACACTCCAAGGATGATGCTAGAAAACCAGCGGGTTCTAAAGGTAGAGATGGGCGTCCTGCTGGTCGTGGTAAGCCGTCAGGGGGTAATGGTAAGTCTGGAGGCAATGGCAAACCTGCTACAAATGGCAAACGCCCTTCAAAAGGTCGTGGTTCTTCGCGATAGTAAGTTTTCACAGTGTGACTGCTTTGTTTATTTCTGAAATGGCAGTAAGCTAAAGAACTTTAGTCTTAACGGGATAATATTATGTTTAAAATAAAAGTAGAGCGCATTGTCAAAAAACCAATTGATGAGGTATTTGAAGCACTGAGCGACCATGCCAGTTATGGCTCATTTAAAGCGGTCGGTGTAGCTAAGTTGGTGAATGAAGGTGACGAGGAGCGCAATGGCGTTGGGGCTTTACGTACCATTAAAACGGGACCTGTTAAGTTTTGGGAGCGAATTACGGCATTTGAGCGTCCTACTCATATGCAATACCAGATTGAAAAATCTAAACCTATAAAAATGCAACATGATAAAGGCGTCATTGATTTAAAAGACTTGGGCGATGGCACTACACACGTGACTTGGGTATCTGAGGGTCGATTGACTGTACCATTGCCATTACTCGGTCGCCTATTTGACCGTCAAATGCAGAAACAAGGAACCATAGGGTTTAGTAGCATACTCAAATCTATAGAAAGCCGCTAATCTAGTGGCAATTTTTGGTTTTATCTTGGGTTTTTGTCGTGTTTGTTATGGTTTGCTCTGAGCGTCGCTGACTGAGTTCGAGCAACCTTTGCTACTATTAATCAGTCTTTTCCTTTATCAATCTCGTTCTTAGCTGCTTCAATCTCGTTAAAGCGTGCTAATTGCTCTGGTGTTGCTTTTTGTTGATGCTTCTCTTTCCACTCAGCATAAGGCATACCATAAACAAGCTCGCGCGCATCTTCGTATTCGATTTCAATACCACGCTCTTCACCAGCCGCTTTATACCATTTGGATAAGCAGTTACGGCAAAAGTCGGCAAGGTTCATTAGCTCAATATTTTGTACATCTTTACGCTCGTCTAAATGAGCTAATAAGCGACGAAATGCCGCTGCTTCTAATTCGATGTTTGATTCTAATTTTGCCATAAGGTTTTTCCTAATTGTAATTGAATCGTTTCAAAACTGAGATGATACTAACGATATAAATATTGCGCAACCTGTGTTGATCTATATTAAAAAAGTCTATTAGTAAACTTGGCAAACTCATCATAGTAGAGGTTCACCAATTTAGAACGTCTTAAGCATAATCGAAGGCTGATCTACTTGAGTCAGGCAGCAATGCCTGACAGGATTAAATTATCATAATACTGCTTTTCAAACTCAAAGGGTGACACATATCCAATCGTGCTATGCAGCCGCTTCTTGTTGAACCAGTCCACCCACTCAAGCGTGGCTAATTCAACATCATTAACACCATTCCATTGTTCTTTTAGATATTCAATAACCTCAGATTTATAGAGTCCATTGACCGTTTCAGCCAGTGCATTATCGTATGAATCGCCTGTTGTACCAACAGAAGCAATCACGCTAGAGTCCGTCATCTTATCGGTATAGCGAATAGATAAGTACTGAACCCCTCGATCACTATGATGAATCACGTCTTTGGGATTGTTTCTGTCTGCTATTGCTTGATTTAATGCTGCCATTACCATATCAGTGTTCATACGCTTTGATACTTTCCAGCCGACAATAGCGCGAGCAAATACATCGATGATAAAAGCGGTATAGACCCAGCCGCTCAATGTCTTGATATAAGTAAAATCTGCAACCCACAGCTGATTAGGACGATGGGCATTAAAGTTACGATTGACCAAGTCATCAGCACGCTTTTGGTCGTCACGGCTGTTGGTGGTAATCTTACCCTTACCGCGCCAGACACCTTGTAGGCCATGCTGGCTCATTAAACGCTCTACGGTACACCGAGCAACCTTTAACCCGTCAGCTTTCATCTGCTGCCAGACTTTGCGAGCGCCGTAGCGGCACTTGCTATTCTGCCAAATACGTCTAATCTCGCTGAGATAGTAGTCGTCATGCTGACTGCGCAGTGAACGCTTTTCAGGGCAGCACTCTAGGTCTTTAGCACGGTGATAGGTTGACGGGGCAATCGGTAGTACTCTACAAATCAGCTCGATCCCATAACTACCTCTATAGTCATCAATAAACTGAACCATTATCTGGGTGGACGGTCGAGCTCCGCCTGGGCGAAAAAAGCAGCAGCCTTACGTATAATCTCATTGGCTTGCTTGAGTTCTCTATTCTCTCGTTCAAGTTCTTTGATACGCTCTTTGTCACTTTGAGCCTGCACTGAGGCGGGAATAGTTTGGTCTATGTGCTTTTTATGCCAGGATCGCAGTGTCTCAGGCGTACAGCCAATCTTTGACGCTATGGCCTGAATGGCTGACCATGTAGAAGGATAGTCGCTCGACGCTTCAATCAGCATGCGAATGGCGCGTTCTTTAATCTCAGGAGTGTAGGTTTGTCTTTTCATTGTCGTATTCTCTCAGAATGTTGAGTCTCCGACAATACCGGGGCGGTTCACTTTCAGCGTAGCTCAATTTCAGCATAGCTCAGAACGGTAAATTCCTTCTCATAAGCAACTATCGTTTCATACTGCTAAACTAGTCACCAAATTCAAGCGTCGTAATTATTTTATTAGTACACTCATTATACGGCCATATTATCAAATCATACTAAAAATCAGTGCCAATAGCGATTGAAGCCATATTTTAAGTATTTACATACATTATAGCTGTTTGGCACTATCATTTACTTTAGCAATAAATTCTTTTAAAAATGAGACACGGATGCTGATTTTAAAGACGAAAACTAATCGACCACAATTACAGCAGGTTAGATTGCTAAAGCGGTCTAGATTGTTGAATCAGTTATCTAATAAACTTACCAGCCGTTTGGTGTTGATACAAGCGGCGGCAGGGTATGGAAAAACAACTGTGATGGTACAGCTGAGCGAACAGTTAGAAGAAAATAACTGTGCTGTTGGTTGGCTGACCTTGGATAACGATGATAATGATCCTGTACGTTTATATCAGTACTTATGGTCAGTATTAACGCAATTTCCTGATTCACATTCGTTAACCGAAGGTAGGGTAACTAAAAACCATATTCATCATCTGCTTTCTCAGCTTGATACTACAACTACATACACTTTATTTATTGATGAGCTAGAAGCAGTAACCAATCCTACTAGCTTAAACCTAATATGGTGGCTGTATCTTTTTTTACCTACTAATTACCATTTGGTCATTGCCTCACGCATACAGCCAAATTGGCCACTTGCAAAAGAGGAGCTGCAGGGATTGGTGAGGATTGTTAGAGCGAATGAATTAAGACTGTCATTACCGGATACTTACGAATTACAGCAATATTTGCAAAGTAACTTGACACACAATATCGCTCTCACACCTTATATGGCAGCTAATCAGTCATTGTCAGAGCTATCGGTATCTTCAACTAATAATATCACTTTGATTGATGACAAACTCGTCTCTATGCTTATTGAAAAAACTGAAGGCTGGTTAACAGGCATTCAGCTCATCAATTTGTACTGTAAAAATGAAGCAGATCTATACCAACTTGTCCACCAAGTCAGTGGTGCTCAGCGTCAAATAGCTGAGTTTTTAGCGGAGCAAGTGTTTTTACAGTGTGATGAGTATATTCAAGATTTTTTACTAAATATTAGTGTGTTAAGAAAAATAAATGCGAGCTTATGCCATGATTTAACAGAGGCAACTGATGCGCAGTTCTTGCTTGAGAACCTGAGTCAACAAGGCCTTTTTATTCAAGCGATAGATGATCAGTATCAGTGGTTTCGTATACATGAATTAATGAGACAGTTTTTACAAACAAGGCTCCAAAACCAAGATAAAAAAAGATATTGGATAGCGCATACTCAAGCAGCTGAATGGCATCAAGAACATAGGATGCCTTTAGAAGCCATTTACCATGCACAAGTTATAGGTGACAATGATTTGGTTTTATCTGCTTTAAAATCGGTTAGTCATGATTTGATACTTGGCGGACGTCTTTACAGCTTTTTGGAGCTAACAAAATCTTTATCTGACACACAATTATGTCAGCATCCAGCTTTACTGTACGATTTGACTTGGGGTTTAGTGCTTTCGCGTCGACATCATGAAGCTGGGCATTATATAAAGGTTCTTGAGCAAGAAAAACTATATCTATCAGACATAGATGCCCACATAGCTATGAGCTACAAAGACAAGCAATTAGGCTTGTCAGCAATGATAGTATTTATTGCTGATGATTTGCCTAAAGCGTATCAACTGGCAAAAACCGGCCTTCAGCAGCTGACTTCAGATGCCTATTTTTTTAGAGCACCGTTAGTAGGTATGTGCGCTTTATATCAGCTTTGTCGCGGAAATATAGAAGAAGCTCGCTCACTAATTCTGCAGTCCAGATTACTCTATATCAAAGGTAATAATCCGTATGGTCTAGCGTATGTAGATAGCATTGATGCGACCTGTGATAGATTGTTAGGCGATGTTCCCTCAGCTATCAAAAAGTTCCAGTGCATAGGTATTAGCCCAGAATACGCTCAGTTAGGTACTAATGACAGTAATCAAGATATGATGCTGGGGGTAGCAAGCAGTTTAAAAGCAGATTTTTACTATGAATTGAATCGTATAGAAGATGCAAAGCAGGCTCTAATAGATTTTGACCATGGTGAAAACATGGCTATTGCAGATATGGTTATTTTAGGGTTTTTAACAGAGCTGAAACTAGGGGTTTTAACGAAAAAAAATAATAAACATTACTATGTGTTAAATGCTAATAGTAAGGCTGATGAGTGGTCGCTTCCACGCTTAATTGAAGATGTGCGGCAGTGGGAAAACGAACAAGCGCTTAAGCAAAAAATGCCTATAGCTTTTGTTACTGATCATGGTAAAGATTATAATATACAGCCTTCTAACTTAGAGACTGAGAAAAGTCAGCCTCATTTTTTAACTTTGACCGAGTTATTGACGGGGTTAGATTTACTGCCATATCGTACGACTATCTTTTTAGGTAATAGCCAGCAGATAGCAGAAGCAACAGCAAGCCTAAATCAACTTTTAAAGGCCAACTTGCCATTTGTACTGCGTAATGCACGCATCAAATTATTGCTGGCAATGGCTTACCATATTTTAGGTCAGCAGATCGATTCTTATACTGTATTAATAGAGGCACTTAAGCTATTTCGTCTGACACAATCGCATCGTATTATTCTTGATGAACATCCATTGCTCTATTCAATACTTATAGATTTGTTCAGCTATCAGGGGAATGAGATAGTTATACTGCCTGATATCAAAGAATATATTGAATCACTATTAAAAATTAGCGGCTATAAGAGTGAAGAAAAGGAAGATTTGTTACCGGATACCGATCAAGAGAGTACAGGGCTATTGACTCAAAAAAATGATGAGAAGCAAAATAATAAGTTTATCTTATCGGAGCGAGAGGTTGAAATTCTATTATTGGTTGAACAAGGACTAAGTGATGGTCAGATAGCTGATAAGGTTTTTTTATCTATACATACCGTTAAATGGCATTTGCGTAATATTTATCATAAGCTGCAAGTGCGCTCCCGAACTCAAGCAGTAGCGGAAGCGCGCCAACAACAGATTTTAGACTAGGCTAAAAGCTAATAAGCTAATAAGCTAATAAGCTCCTAATTTATCAGATGGTAGAGTAGCCACCATCAATTGTAATGGTAGTACCATTAATCCAACTTGCGGCTTTGGAAGCTAAGAACAATACCACAGCTGCCACTTCATCTGGATCTCCAAAGCGTGCTAATGGCGTGCGCGCCATGACAAAATCAGTAAATCCTTCCATCTGTTTTAGTGGTTCAATTAAAGGCGTGTCAATCCATCCAGGTACAACGGCATTAACACGCACCTTATCTTTAGCAAGATAAATCGCATGAGATTTAGTAAGCTGATCAATTGCGCCTTTAGATGATGAATATGCAGGAGTCATTCCTGATCCAAAGATGGCGTATAGCGAAGACACATTGATAATCGAGCCATTATCTGACTTAGCTAAGAGCGGCGCGGCACATTCGCTAATATGAAAAACTGCCGTTAGGTTAACATCAATGACTTTTTTGAAGGTTGGTAACTCGTGTTCTGTTGTAGAGCCCATGCCCGCACCATTAAATAGCACGTCTAGTTGATCTAAATTATTGAAAAAATCCGCTATTTTATTCTCATCTGTTACATCCATTTCTACCGTTTCAATATCCAACCCTTTAGGATATTTTGCCTCGGCACTGTTTAATCCTAACGCCAATACTTTAGCGCCTTTTTTTGCAAAGGCAATAGCCACGGATTGTCCAATTCCTGACGTTCCTCCAGTGACAACTGCAACTTTATTATTAAATAAGTCATCCGAAAATGTATTAAGTGCTTGCGTATCCATACAACCTGTCCTTTTTTTGAAACGTAAATGAAAACAACAGAATGATTCTGTTGAGGCATAACCTTTTTCACACCGTTTAAAATTAGCATAACTAGGGAGTCTAAAAGACGGGTTTTATTAAAAAATAAGTGGGTCTCAAAACCATTCTTTTGAGTGGTTGGCAGAATGTCTGTGGTCGATATACTAATAAACATCAGCAAGTGAGCAGTAGATCAGTAGCAAGCGAGTTACAGGTTTACCCCTTACTTTCTTATGACCAGCCAGCATATGAAAGATATTGATGCTGACTTTAACCGTAAATCAAAAGGAATTGTAATATGTCTATCGGCAACCCTCAAGACTATCTATTGACACTCAATATCAATAAAGAAGGCGAAGTGAAAAACGCTTTACCAGGCGTTCATGTGACCCCTTGTTATTTGAATCCTGAAGCTGGCGTATGGGTAATCTATGCTCGTTTTGATGCAGACACCTTATTACCTCGCCATTACCACACAGGAGTGGTGCATTTTTATACCACAGCTGGATCTTGGAATTATCTAGAGTATCCTGACGATGTTCAAACAACAGGCAGCTATTTGTTTGAGCCAGGTGGTTCTACGCACACTTTTAGCAGTAAAGAAGGTACAGAAGGCTTTATGGTGGTAGAAGGCGCTAATATAAACTTCAATGAAGATGGTTCGCTGATGTTTATCATGGATGCAAGTTGGATTGAACAAGCCTTACATGCCGTAGCCAAACAAACAGGGCAAACAGTGCCACGTTATATCAAGCCTAATGCTAATAACGACTTCAGTGATAAAGCAACAAATAACCCTAACGTATAATTATCCTATTATCATGAGCAAATGAGACAAGCAGCTCAGCTTGTCTCATCTGACTGTTTAGATATTGCTTTAGCATGACTAACACTTCATACGCTATAAAAATTATATAACGCATATTGCTGATTGCACCTATACGTAGAGTGTACCTAGGGATGCGCACAATAAAATAAATATAAGGATATTCAAATGCTAGGGAAAATGATGTATCAGCCACTGCTAATTAGTAGTTTGATTGAGCATGCAGCTAAATATCATGGTGATACCACTATCTTATCGAAAGAGGTGGATGGACAAATTACGATTAGTGATTGGCTGACGGTTTCAAACAACTCAAAACGTTTAGCGAATGCACTAAAAGGACTGGGCCTAAAACCCTCAGAACGAATTGCAACACTGGCATGGAATAATCGACGTCATCTAGAGGCTTGGTACGCGATTTCAGGTAGTGGCATGATTTGCCATACCATCAATCCTCGTCTATTTCCTGAACAGCTAAGTTACATTATTAATGATGCTAATGACCAAGTACTGTTTTTTGATGTTACCTTCCTACCATTAATTATGGCGATTAAAGAGCAAATTACAGGCATTAAGCATTTTATCTGCTTGGGTAGCCATGATAATAAGGTAGTAGCGCAATTACCTGGCGTATTATTCTTTGATGAGTTGTTAGCAGAGAATTCTCCTGATTTTGAATGGCCACAATTCGATGAGACGATTGCCAGCTCTTTATGCTACACCTCAGGAACGACAGGTAATCCTAAAGGGATTTTATACACCCATCGCTCCTCGGTGCTGCATGCGATGGCGTTATCTATGGCTGATATCTCAGCCCTATCTGCAAAAGACGTATTGTTACCGGTAGTGCCGATGTTTCATGTCAATGCGTGGGGAACCCCTTATGCTGCAGCCTTGATAGGTTGCTCTTTAATACTGCCTGGACCGAATCTTGATGGTGACAGCTTAGTGTCTTTAATCGATGATTATCACGTGACTGTTGCTTTAGGTGTTCCAACGATTTGGCAAAGCCTGTTGACCGCTGCCAAAAAACGAGGCAGCAAGCTTGATAGTATGACCCGTACTATTGTCGGTGGAGCGGCTTGCCCACCATCTGTAATCAAAACTTTTAGAGAAGATTTCAATTGTGATGCGATACATGGTTGGGGGATGACAGAGACCAGTCCGCTTGGCACCATGAACCAAATAAAAGGTAAGCATAAATCGCTAAGTAAAGATGAGATAAATGAGTTGCGTAAATCTCAAGGTCGACCCCCTTACGGCGTTGAGATACGTCTTATGGACACCGATCAGCCTCTTGAAGCGGTAGCTGAGGATGGCGTATCGCAAGGACGCTTACAAATACGAGGCCACTGGATCATTAACGATTATTACACTCATAACCCTGATGCCATCACTGAAGACGGTTGGTTCGATACTGGGGATATTGCCACCGTTGATGCCGATGGTTATATGAATATTCGTGATCGCTCAAAGGACTTAATTAAATCCGGTGGTGAGTGGATTTCTTCAGTTGAACTTGAAAATATTGCAGCCGCGCATCCACAAATCAAAATGGCGGCTGCGATTGCTGCAACCCATAGGAAGTGGGGCGAGCGTCCAGTGTTGATCGTGGTCAAAGAGCAAAATTCAGCACTCAATGAGTCACAAGTGATTGATTTTTATGATGACAAAATTGCCAACTGGCAAATACCTGACAAAGTCATCTTTGTAGATAATATTACACTAAATGGTGCTGGCAAGATGGTGAAAAAAGACTTGCGGGATGAGTATGGAGATGTGCTGTTAAGTTCATAGCACCAAATTAAGTCATATCACATTAAAAAACAAGGAGCGTTAGTCATGATATTCAATAAATCAGACAAGCAGGTTAGATGGATTATTGGTGGCAGTAGTGGCATTGGCTATGAGCTAGCAAAGCGCTACTTGCAAGCCGGCGACAAGGTTTGTATTTTTGCCCATGATCAAATTGATGAAGCGGTTGCAACGCTGAATGAATTCGCAAAAGAGTCTAAAAAAGGCGCGAAACACAATGAAAATAGCGACTCTATAAAGGGCTATGAAGTTGATGTAACAGATACTAAGCAATTAGCAGCGGTGTTCAATGACGCGGAACAAGCTTTTTCTGCACCTGATACTGTTATAAATAGTGCTGGTATCGCCATTGCAAAATCCTTTGAAGAGATGACTGAGGAAGAGTTTAAACGGCAAATAGATATCAATCTAGTCGGTAGCCGTAACGTAGCTTATTGCGCTTTGCCTCATCTAAAAGCCGCGCGCAGTAATAGCAAACAGCGCCCTAAATTGGTACTGATCTCATCGATGGCTGGCTTAGTGGCTTGCTATGGCTATGCGGGTTATTGTGCTTCTAAGTTTGGCATTATTGGCTTGGCTGATGTGTTAAGGATGGAGCTGAGTAAGCCAGAGGGCATCGATATTGCTGTCGTCTGTCCGCCTGAGGTTGAGACGCCTTTAGTATTTGAAGAACGAAAATCTGGATCACCCATTACCACTCAGCTTAAGCAATTAGGGGGTAGTTTACCTATTGAAGTGGCCGTTGATGAGATATTAGCAGGCATCCGCGCTAACGACTTCTTCATTATACCTGGTAAGCAAGCTCGCAAGCTTTATCATCTAACGCGCTTATTGCCAATGACTGTTCGTGGCCAAGTAGATAAAAAGTTGGCAAAAATCCTTAAGAATTCTGCTTAATAGCTTATCTGTCCTAAGAAAATGGTTTAAGTCATCTAAAAGTTAGATCTATTTTTAAAATCGTCATTAGTCAAACAGCCTGTCAAAGGCTGTTTGTAGGATAACTCATACCAAAAAAAGACGGATAGTGACATACAAGGGAGTGTATACCATGGCAAATATCAATCAAAGCCGGATAACGGTGTCTGAAATACTGACCCAGCCTCAGCATCATCTGCCAGATTTACCTCATAATGAGTCTTATCAGTTTCATAGCATGATAAAACCTAGTGGCTCGCAATGTAATATCGACTGCCAATATTGCTTTTATCTGCACAAAGAGCAACTGCTTGAGCAGCCAAAAACGCCTCGCATGTCTGATGATTTATTAGAGCAGCATATTAGACAATATATAGAGGCGCAAACTGGCTCTGAGGTGGTATTTAGCTGGCAAGGTGGCGAGCCGATGCTAATGGGGTTGGACTTTTATCAGCGGGTAGTTGAGCTGCAAGCTAAGTATAAAAAGGCTGATCAAACCATCTATAACGACCTGCAAACCAACGGTATATTAATCGATGAAAAATGGTGCGAGTTTTTAAAGAAACATCAGTTTTTGGTTGGCTTATCGATAGATGGTTCTGCCAAGTTTCATAACGAGTATCGACGTACTAATAATGATAAACCCACCCATCATTTAGTGATGAGGGCAGTGGCCTTATTACGTCAATACGATATCGAATTTAATGCGCTATGTGTAGTCAATGCCTATAACAGTCAACATCCCTTAGAGGTCTATCGGTTCTTACGCGATGACGTGGCACCAAAAATGATCCAATTTAGTGCTTGTGTTGAACCTGTAGATTTCAAAACCTCTGGCCCTAACTATCTAAAAGATCAAGCGACTCAACAGGCTGATAATCAAGTCACGCATTGGTCAGTCACTAGCCAAGGCTGGGGCAATTTTTTAGCCGACATTTGGGATGAGTGGTTGGCATACGACTATGGTGAAGTGTTCGTTGATCAGTTTGAAAATACTGTCTCCCAAATCTTTGGATACGGCGCGCAAAAATGTACCACCGCGCAAATCTGTGGCAAGGCTCTAGCAATTGAGCATAATGGCGATGTTTATTCCTGTGATCATTTTGTCTATCCAGAATTTAAGCTTGGCAATATTAGCGACATTCACGAAGGTGACTTAGCCTTTAGTAAGGAGCAAGAGCAGTTTGCCTTTGCGAAGTATCAACAGCTCACTAAGTATTGTCAGCAGTGTCCTTATTTACAACTATGTTGGGGTGAGTGTCCGAAAAACAGATTTATCAGTAGCCCTGATGGTGAAAAGGGTTTGAACTATTTATGTCAAGGCCTAAAGATTTTTTATCAAAAAGCAGTGTCTGATTATCCGGTATTGAGTGCACGCCTACAATAATAGGCAAAGCAATATTTACTTATAAAAAGGCCAAGATTTAGAGCTAAGGCTAATAGATTAGGGAGGTGTAAACGCCATACAACGCTGTACATTGTCATAGCATTTTTTATATTTAACGCATTTAAATCCCTATTGTGATCAAGGAGGATACCGTGGGTATCAAAAAATCGTCATTATCTTTGGCCGTCAGTTTATTACTACTGTCAGGCATCAGCGTCAGTCACGCTAGTACTGAAACTCCAGTAGCCCCTACCAATACTATTGGCGGAGATCCCTTTTTAAAGGCAGTGGTTGTCTCTGATAGCATGGAGCCTGCCATACCTCATCCTGAACAGGACAAGATAGCAGAACAAAAGCTGCGCGCTCTAAAGCAGAAAACAGGCAAGGCTCCTAACGTCCTTATCTTCTTAGTAGATGATATGGGCTGGGGCGACTTAGGCGTTTATGGCGGCGGTGAGGCAGTAGGCGCACCGACTCCAAATATTGATAAGCTGGCGCAGCAAGGATTGCGTTTTACTTCATTCTATGCCCAGCCTTTTAGCACGCCTTCAAGAGCCGCTATGATGACTGGACGCATGCCAAATCGTACAGGACTGACTAGACCGATACTCACAGGAGAAAAGATTACACAGAACCCATGGGCAGGTGAAAAAACTGCCGCTGGTATTCTAAGCGATTCAGGTTATCAAACCGCCTTGTCAGGAAAATGGCATCTAGGTGAGAGCGATGGCACTTATCCTCATCAAAATGGCTATGATGAATATTATGGCATCCTACCTGTGGTCTCCAACATGACTGAGATGTTAGATGAACGTATCTATCCAAACTTAGTCAACAATCCTGAACTAAATGCGAAATTAAAAGCTATTCAGCCTCCTGAGATTACCAGCGGTGTCGAAGGTGGACCTTTAAAGATAGAGCAAAAGCTTAAAAACTTAGATGACATCAGAGAGCTCGATCAACAGTTCGCTGATTATTCAGATAGTTTTATCCGTCAAAACAAAGATAAGCCTTTTTATTTAGTGCATTCATTCTCACGACTACACAATGACAATTACCCTGCCGAGGGTTATAAAGGTAAAAGCCCCGCCAAGTTCCCGTATAAAGATGGGGTTATAGAGGTCGATGATATCGTCGGTCGCTTAATGAAAACTTTAAAAGATACTGGACAGCTTGAAAATACTCTAGTGTTCTTTACCTCAGATAATGGCGCGAATGAAGACGTCTGGCCAGATTCAGGCTTCCATCCTTGGAAAGGTGGTAAAGGTACCACATGGGAAGGGGGTATACGCGTACCTGGTATTGCTTATTGGCCAGGGATGATAAAACCAGGACGGGTGAGCGATGGAATTATCGATATTTTAGATCTGTTCAATACCTCAGTTGCTGTTGCAGGACAGAGTAATAAGATTCCTAAAGATCGTTATATAGATGGCATTGATCAAACTGGCTTTTTGTTAGCTGATAATGGTGAGTCAAATCGCGAAACGGCATATTTTTATGCCTTCAATCAATTTACAGCGCTGCGCTGGAATGAATACAAAGTTCATTTTAAAGTAATGCAAACCTCAGCGACTAGAAAGAATATCGATCAAACGACGATACAGACTGCCTCTCCAGCACCTTGGGTTTATAATCTGTACATGGATCCAAAAGAGCAACAAGCTAGTCATATTGGCTTTGAGTGGGGTTATCCACGGGTAGTCGGTCTAGCCAAATATCATGCAGGCACTTATAAAAAGTATCCACCTAAAGATATTGGACTTAATGTTCCTTAAGTATAAAGTGTATGTTTTATAGATTAGTATTGAATGTTGATTTAGTTTATTGAAAATCTGAAGTATCTTGATCGCTTCTAGTTGAGTGATTAAGCCCCAATATTTATCATATTAGCTGAGTAAAAATTAAACATAAAAAGGTCACCAATACTCTATTATTTAGAGCGTTGGCGACCTTTTTTACTATTATCCATACTTACTCATAGCGCACATTAACTCATAATATCGATAATGGTATTGAAGAATTTTGGAATCAGTCTAAACGAACACTCAGAAAATATAATGGGTTCGATAAAAAGCACTTCCTTTTATTCTTAAAAGATTGCGAGTTTAGGTTCAACTATGGGTTACCCTCTAATCAGCTCAAAACTTTGAGAAAATGGTGTGATATTTAATCCTTATCTATTAAAGTCCCTACATTTTTTTAGCTGTGAAGTAGTTACCGTTCTCGTTCCAAAACTCTAAATCACCTTTTCCGTTTACAACGAAATACTCATTGAAGCCTTTTTCACCTTCAATTTGAAGTTTTACGCCTTTATCAATTTGGGTAAGTTTGTACTCTTCATCTGAACTCTTCGTATCATACGTTGTCTGCATATAAGCTTTGCCATCTTTTATATAGGCAACCATTCTATAATCTATTCCGTTAGCTACCATCCAACTTCCTAGTATCACGCCTTCTGGAAAAGGTATATTTTTTAATCGTTCATAATCCGCAGCATTCTTTCCCATAATGTGCACTTTAAGATCTGGATCGTAGTCCGTTTTCGCCCAGAAAGCTTGGTCTGTGCCTTCGCCTGCAATACGGTAGCCTATAAAGGTTCGCTCAACTTTTTTATTTGAAAGAGCATATATCTCTTCTGCTATTGTCTTAAGAGTATTCTCATCTGTTCGTGAGGATAACTGCACCTCTACAGTACGCTTGATATTGCCTTTGACCTCATCTTCTGTAATCTTATATGACGGCACGTTAGTAGCAGCGTTATTTGATCCACTAGCATCAGTAACTGTACTTTCTGATGCAACCGCATCAGGAGTATCTACAGCACTATCAGAACAGGCTGTAAGTATTAAGAGAGCTGTCACAGCAGCTACAATCGTTAATTTTTCAAACATGCTTTACCCCGAAAATCACAACAACAGCATTGTAATGCAAAAATGCAACAAAGGTAATTAAAGATACATTACAATAATATAAAGAAATATGCTTATGTATTCTATTTATCTTCATAGTCTTTTCTAGCAATCGCAGCTAACATATCAAGTAGCATTGAATTAATGGCTTATAAGATCCTGCTCATAAACTTTGTGCTATTCTCACTTTGCAAAGCAATATAAGAGGCGGGCAGCTCTTTTGAGACTATAGCCAACTTCTTTTCTGATAGCATTCTTTTGAGAGTATCCCAATCAGCTTGGTTTATAGTGGTTCCTTTATATCGATCTACTTTAAGTGGTCTACTAATAGGTTTAGAGAGTGAAGTAGCTGGTTCCGCTGGGATATACCTCAGGGAACCAGTAATACGTCCAGTACCAACTCAATATTAAGTACTTATCGAGTTATTCCCATATTTACTTATATCTGCGCCTGCGGATTATTTTTAGCATAACGCCATGACATCAATGCAGTAATAACGAGCACTATTGCAATAAAGCCTAAAGACGCTGCAATTGGAACATGATAGACCTCAAGTAGAAGCATTTTTATACCAATAAAGGTCATGATTACACCTAGCCCATATGGTAAGTAGTGCATTGTGGCTGCTGCGCCTGCTAATAGGAAGAACATAGCACGCAGACCTAGAATAGCGAATAAGTTGGCGCTTAATACAATGAATGGGTCGGTGGTAATAGCAAAAATAGCCGGAATAGAATCAACCGCAAAAATAACATCAGAGATTTCAACTAAAATCAAC
>TARA_R110000787_G_scaffold274543_1_pt1 | contig 23910 bp, 17 predicted proteins | sample TARA_R110000787 | Tara Oceans TARA_R110000787 (sample SAMEA4397920) | marine metagenome | biome: Polar Biome; feature: [DCM] deep chlorophyll maximum layer (ENVO:01000326); material: water (ENVO:00002006), including particulate matter (ENVO:01000060) such as... | depth 35 m | reverse complement strand
GGCGTTACTAAGCTAAAGCTGGACTAGATGTTGGGGGCAGGTCAAGTTCGCAATTTCCTTTGCGGCTCTTAATTTCATTAAGTACCTTATGCTGAGAAGCGTTTCAGTTAAAATAAAAAACAGAAAGCTAGTAATTATTATGAAAATAATAGCCTGACTTAAAAAGTCCAGCTCAGCGGTAACACTCCAAAACATCTCTAACATAACTTTCTCACTTAATAAGCTTTTGCAATTCTTCTGCAGTGAATAATTCTTCTGCAAGCCTTACTGGAAAATGTTCGGCATCTTTTCGCACCAATCCAGTTGGAAGTGTCACAGCTTCAATTAATCTGATGCTGTAAAGCATCTCCCCCTCGAGATTGTCTTCGTCATGCTTTAAATAGCATCTGGAAGGAAAGTTTCTTAATAAACTGGCTTGTAAACATGACTTTCTATTCCGCAACGCATTAGTTATCGAGCTTTTCTCAGAATAATTCTCACGCGCTTGTTTCCAGGCATGATTGAAGGTAATTATCTGATTTAAAGTCCTTTCAAAGTCATCCATCTTTAATTACCCGGCCTCATAATCGTCCGTCTACCTGAACCAACTTTCTTAAACTTGCCTGCATAGCAGCTTTAAATGCAGCATCTTGTGCAAGCAATTTATAAAGCTCTATTTCATTTCTGCGATGCTTGAGCATTACATCTTCAAATATTTTATCGAAGGCAAGGTCACGATTATGATGATCGTGATTATTTTGATATTTAGATTCAAAATCTGGGTGTGCTCGAATACTGTCAGCAATACTAACGAACTTTATACGTTGCTCTTCAGGCGTAGCGCTCCAACCTTGAAACCAACGCTCGTTAAAAGAACGTATTATTTCATCCAGAGGATCTTTAATTTGCTCTCCATGGGTCCCTCGAGGATTTGGATTCGTGGGGTCAAGCTCTGAATCGGAATCATCCAATCCAATTTTGTGATTGAGTTTAACTCTCTCCAGACCATATGAAGAGAGGTCTACTGCGTTCAGCAATTCATCAATCTGGTCTTTTTCTTTATCTTTTATTTTTAACTTGGGTATTAAAAACTTAAGAAACCAGAAAAGTTTTTCCCAGTCCACCACCTGATAAGGCATGATCGAAGCCATTTGCCCGTACACCTTCACAAATTGCTTCGCTTTAATCTTGAAGTCTGCTTTTTCATCATCCTCTAAATTCAGTTCAGTATTAAAGCGTGCGGCAGCTATATCGATTATTGGGCTTAATTGATCTGCGTTTGCACTATCGAAATAAAGCTTATTGAAAGTATCTATTTCATGCGTTTCATAAACGCCTACTTCATCAAGTGCATCTTTCAAATCATGTAAAACATTTACATCTGTTGCTTTCGACAAACTGGTCGCAGTGTAAAAAGGGTCAAAGGCTGACTTAATATCGTCGACAGAATTGAAGAAATCAAGGACGAAAAGATCTTCTGTTCTTTTTTGTAGCGATGGCGCTGACCGATTAAGCCTAGATAGTGCCTGAACAGCCATTACACCCTGAAGCTTTTTATCAACATACATTGCTGCAAGTTTTGGCTGATCAAAGCCTGTCAGATACTTGTTAGCAACCACCAAAAGCCGATAATCATCTCTATCGAAATAGTCCCGGGTATCTGACTCACCAAAGCCATTTACATCTGCTTCTGTATATTCATTCCCATCAACCTCTTTTTTTCCTGAGAATGCCAGCAAGATTTTGAAAGGTTCGCCATGTTTCTTGAGTAAATCTGAAATTGCTTGATAGTAACGTATGGCCGTTTCAATATTCTGAGTGACAACCATTCCTTTCGCTTTACCTCTAAGTTTCTTCGTATTCACCATATTAGAAACAAAATGATCCAGAATAATCTCAGCTTTGATTTTTATCGTCTGCTTATTCTGCTCAACATAGGCGCGGAGCTTTTTTTGTGCCTTACTGGTGTCAAAAAGCGGATTATCCTCAATTGACTTCTGAATCTCGTAATAACTTTTATAAGTTGTGTAATTAGCTATTACATCCAAAATGAAGCCTTCTTCTATAGCCTGCTTCATTGAATATAAATGGAACGGGATGAATGAACCATCCGGCTGTTCTTGGCCGAATTTCTCCAAAGTACTGTTTTTAGGTGTTGCTGTGAAGGCCAAATAGGAAGCATTCCCCCGCATTTTGCGAGATTGCATTGCAGCTATGATTTTGTCTTGAGCGTCTTCATTCTCATCATCCTCTGACCGGCCCATCGCACGATTCATATTGTCATGGGCAGTACCTGATTGTGAGCTATGCGCCTCATCAATGATTACGGCAAAGCGCTTTTCGCTTAGATCAGAAATTCCGTCGATGATGAATGGAAATTTTTGAATGGTCGTGATAATGATTTTTTTACCATTTTCGAGTGCTGACTTAAGATCAGCTGACCTATTGGCATGCGCGACAATATTCTTAACTTCCGAAAAATCTTTGATATTATCCCGGAGCTGTTTATCGAGTAAGCGTCGGTCGGTAACCACAATAATTGAATCAAACAATGGTTGATCAATACCTCGACCGCCAGGCACTTTGTCATTATCAGGATATGTTTCAATTAACTGATAAGCTGCCCAGGTAATCGAATTCGATTTTCCTGAACCGGCTGAATGCTGAATTAGATAGGTATGTCCTAATCCATTTTGCGATGTATGGGCAATTAACTTCCTTACAACATCTAGCTGATGGTATCTCGGAAAAAAAAGTGTGCGCTTATCAAGTGAGTCTTTAACCGAACCATCGAGCCTGACAAAATGTTGAATAATGTTTATCAGGCTTAACTTGGTAAAAACTTCTTCCCACAAATAGGCTGTTTTGTGACCGTTAGGATTGGGTGGATTTCCCTGACCGAGATTGTCGCCTTTATTGAAAGGCAGAAAAAAAGTACTTTTACCGGCAAGTTTGGTCGTCATGTATACCTCATCGGTATCCAACGCCATATGTACAAGACACCGACCAAAATTTAAAAGCGGCTGCTTGGCATCCCTGTCTTCACGATATTGTTTTTGGCCATGATAACGAGCTGTTTGTCCTGTCCAGGCATTCTTCAACTCCAGCGTGATTAACGGAATGCCATTTAGAAACAATACCATATCAATTTCTTGTAATGGGTTTGCTATTGAATAACGTACCTGCCGGGTACAAGTGAAAATATTGGTTTCGAAATTATTTTTGATGCTTTCACTGCTACTTGCTAATGGTGCGGGATACATCAAGTCGAAATGTGCATCATCGACATTCAAGCCTTTTTTCAAAAGCTGCAAAATGCCATGCTTTTTGATCAGCCGATCAAAGCGTTCCAAAAGCTTTTTTTGCCAATCATTCGGGTTATTTTTTTGAATCTTGGCTAATTCATCTGCTTGTGTACTTTCAAGAAATTGCCAAAATATTTTTTCATCAAGCGCATATAGCGCATTAAAGTTGGTTGGCAAACCAATTTTAAATCCATTACCAGCGGCATAATCTGCTGGCGTTAGTCCAAGATTACCTTTCGCTTGTACTGTTTGAGCTTTCTCGCCGGTCAGCACTCGCTCAATCGTAATTTCAAGTGCCTCTTCATTGGTTGCTGATACCATGCTACTAATCCTTTATATCGCTTAAGCTTTAGATCGGGCTTCATTAATTTCATCCTGTAAAGCCATTAATGTTTCCAGAATCTCGTCCAGACTTTGCTGTTTAGCAAAAATCATTTCTTGCATCCTACCAAAATCACTGGCTATTTCATTGAGCCTGCTATCAGATGGCACAAGCCTCAAACTACCAGGTTGCGCTAACTCATATCGCGACCAGGCACTTGGATAAAACTGCTGTTTGAATGCAACGACTTCTTGCAAAAGTCCCATATCTGCCAAGGCATCATCCTTGATAGCTGACTGTGCCATTAATGCAAGATCGTAATAATGCCTTGAATATCTTGGGGGCATTGCCTTCTCTGGAGCACGGTGTGCCTCTTGATGCAAAATCGTCGCTTTTTCCCAAAAGGTACGTTTCGCCAGAATGGTTGGCACTTCGCAACTTACTCTGCCAAAAACGTTAGGAAAGTATTGAGCGGCATACGACGCCACCTCGAATACAGCCGAAGGTGTCCATGATGCCAAAGGGCCTATTTCTAATAATATTTCTGGCCGTAAATATCCGGATTGATTCAAAGCCGGATAAGCCACCTTAATTGCATGTGGGTCTTTTTCATCAAGTACGCATTTACAATACGGTTTTAGCACATCAGAAATGAGTGGTAACAACGCCTCACGAATATAGACTTGCGCCTCGAGATTAACTTTTTCGTTGAATTTATTTTGCTGGGTCTTATTTTTTCTGGGCAACTCAGGATTTTCTCCAGTCACCAACCGCCAATCCAGTATCAAATCAATATCTTCTGAAAACCTGCCAATGACGTTATAAACTTTTGACAGGCTTGTGCCACCTTTAAATTGCAGTATAGATTTTAGTTGGTCATGGCCAAATAATTTGTCCAGTACCCAAACCACCCAGAAATCTTTTTCTACAATAGCGGGTACGGTATTCATTGCTGCAGCAGTCTCGCTGAACAACTCATTACGTTGTCGATCTGATAATGCTGCGACGTTATCCATAACCTCGCCTCAATCCTCTCGGCACACTTGTTGAATCACAGCATGAATCCAGTCAGTTGCACTTTGGGTATCTTTGACAATTTTGGTTCTTTTTGCCGGCTCAATATAATCACGCATCATTGATATGGCTTTCTTATCAATATGTGCTTTACCCAACGCCTTGATAGCCTGAACCAACAAGTTGCTCTCACGGTATTTAAAGCCAATATTTTTCAAGTTCGACTTTTTGAAAGCCAGCGTTTGCCCCAAAATATCGTACTCACGATTTGGTCCGTCACTCAGATATACATATCGCCCCGGCACCTGTGTAGATAGTCCCAGCAAATTTAAAGCTGCTTCACCGGAAATCTCTATGCGCCAGTTATTTTTCCGGGCATAAGCCCGGGCAACCTGATCTATATCTGGACTTAACGGCTTTTGGAGTAACTCACTATAAGCAGGGTAATCATATATTCCTCTGGCAACGCGACGTATCTTGCCCTGCTTAACCAGCTCAGATAATGCATTATCTGCTTGCTGACGAGAAAAACGATCCAACAAATCTCTGGATGAGAACGCCCACCCCCTACCATGGCCTGAAACAAAGTAAAATATTGAATCTATTAACCTTTTCACCGAATAAAACCCGTAAAAAATCTAGAAAAACGATAGCACTTTTCTAGATTAACAGCCAGCATGCTTATACCTCATGAGCAAGATATTGACTCAGGTCGGCTTGTTTCAAAGCTTCAGCAAGCTTTTTGGTCTTAACCAGGCTGGTACGATTGGTTTGGTAAATTAACGTAAACATGTTGCTTCCTTACTCAGCTTTCAGCCATTTTTGGGGTGATTTTTATTTTGCCGGTGACGGCGCTATTGATCAGGGTGGCTTTGTAGTCTTTGAGGTTTTCGATTTGCTTAGCAAGAAAGCTAATGCCCCCATCAATCTCATGGTGACTTTTTTCGATTTCTAAAACCACTTTGTTTTGCGTTTCTATATCAGGCAACGGGAAAAACAACTCTGAAAAGTCTTTATTCCTAAAATCAGTTGACCTTTCACGAATTCCTTTTGCCAAAGATTCGATAAAACCGCCTAACGCAAGGTTTCTCAGATAAAGTGCGTAGTATTTTGGATTAGCTTCCACGCCTGTTAACGGAGTACATACTGAATATACTGGACTTGATTTACCATCAGAGTCAGATACTCCTATAGCTCCTGCAAATGCATCCATTGCATGAATAACAAGGTCTCCTTTCCTAATTCCCTGATAACCATGTTCCTTAGTTGCAAATGTAAAACCTTCAGTTCGTCGATTGGTACGTAATGTAACCTGACCATCCCTAAAACATGTAACTACGTCATCTTCAAGCCTAACTGGGCGGCTCTCCTTCTTAAAAATGTACTTGGCTCTCCTAATTTCCCAATGCTCTGGAATCTTTCCAATCCAATCCACACCGGAATCTTTCATTGGCACATTGGGATCAAGCCCTTGGGTCACCGCCTGTTGAATGATGATCTGCTTACGCTCTTTCAGCAGACTAATTTGCTGCTCTTTAATAGCAATCGCGTCGTCGATTTGAGCGGTTTTTTGGTCTAGGTAGTTAGCAATTAGGAACTGTTCTTCGGTTGTTGGCAAAAAGACCAAAGCTCGTTTTAATTGCGGCCAATATAGGTTTCTCTGAATTGTTCCTACGCCTTTTGAGCTAACTAAGTAATTAGCTACCATTGCCCCATCTCTGAACAGATAGTTACCAAAACGAGGGACTATATCTTCCGATAAAGAAAGTATTAAGTACGCGGGGCTGACTATTCCTCGGTAATCAGAAACACCGACTGAACCACGCCAAGCTTGCTGATTATTTAAAACAAAGTCACCTGGCTCTACCAACTGATACTTAGTCAAATCAGAACTGGTAGCATTTGTACGTTTTGCATCAACGTCATCGAATTTTATTACACCTTTGTTCAAATAGACTGATAAAAGCTCTTCATTTTCATTATTAGAAATTGATTTTAATTTCGATTTTGCACACAAAGGAAATGAATTCCAGTGAGCTGGTATGGCTCCTAACCAATCCACTCCAGAATCTTTATAAGCCTCATATTTCGGCATCAACGCTAAACATTCCATTACGCTTCTCCCTGAACTTCCGCCACTTTCACGCCCAATATCTGCGCAATGAGACCTTCGGCTTTTTGTTCTAGGTTGATGATGTCAGTTGCGACCTCTTCTAAACTACGCAGCGGTTTATGACGGTAGAAATACTTATTGAAGCTGATTTCATAACCAATTTTCACCGTATCCAGGTTTATCCATGCTTCATCAACATGAGGTTTCACTTCATCTAGGAAGTACTGGTAGATGCTTTGCTTCAATGGAACAGATTCTGTGTCACGAAGGTCTGAGTTCGTCTCGTAAGTGATGAACTCGCCTTTTTTACCGCCTTCTGATGTAGGAATGGGGTAATAGCCAAAGTCAGGCAGGTCAGCTACTTCGCACTCATAGCAATCCAGCAGGTCGTTTAATTTATCACCCGTTAATTTAACGATCTTTTTAATGACTTTCTTGGCGGTTTCGTCATACCAGCTTACCGCATTCAGGATGGCATTTTTCTCAGGTGCTGAAAGCTTAATCGCATGGGTTTTTAGCGATTTATCAACTTGGGTTTTAAAGCTATTAAAGTCATCAAATTCAATGCTACCGATGTCAGCCATCAGCGTTTGTGCGGTTTCAAGCAACGCTTTTAGCGCCAGCCAGTGTTTCACATCGAGCAGTTTGGCCTTAGCCTTAGCATTGAGAATGATGTCGTTCTCTTCACACCAGGAAAGAATGTCCTTCTCAATGGATTTTAAGAAGCTCTTTTTCTGATCAGAACCATAGCCAGTTTTTTCGTAAACACGTTCGCCGTGCTCTGCGTACACGTACTCCATCACTTCACTAAGCTGCTTATCAAAACGCAGTGGAGCTATCGCATCTTGAGTGAACTTGGCTCTGCGGCGATCTGGACGCTCGATAGTGACTTTGTAGTAGCCATAGTCGTCATTACTAAACACCTTACTGGCGATGCCGATAGGGTCGTTGTTTGCATCAAGTGCTCTTTCAACGTCCACACACGCGAGGTAAGTATCGGTAATTTCAGTGATGTGCTCAGGAGCAAATTCGCAGTTTTTGTTACCCAAGTTCTTACGCAACTTCCGGTACAACAAGCTAGCATCAATCAGCTGCACCTTGCCTTTGCGTGCTTCAGATTTATTGTTGTTCAACACCCAAATGTAAGTGGTAATACCGGTGTTATAGAACAGGTTATTGGGTAACTGAACGATGGCGTCTAACATGTCGTTTTCAATGATGAAGCGACGAATGTTGCTTTCGCCACCACCGGCATCACCAGTAAACAGTGATGAGCCATTATGCACAGAAGCAATACGACTACCTAAAGGACTCGCTTGCGGTGACTTCATCTTGCTGACCATTTCCATCAGAAACAGCAATTGGCCATCGCTTGAGCGGGGTGTTGCGTCCACCTCTTCTTCGTTACCCCAATAGTCTTTGAGTTTGATTTTAAAGCGAGGATCAATAACATCAGAGCCTTCTTTAATGTACTTAAGATCTGAAGCCCAGCTTTTGCCATACGGTGGATTTGAGAGCATAAAATCGAACCGCTGTGCTGCAAACTCATCGGTAGATAAGGTTGAACCGACCTTGATATTCTCTGGACTGTTGCCCTTTATCATCATGTCTGATTTACAAATAGCATAGGTCTCGTCATTGATTTCTTTACCGTACAGATAAACGTCACGGTTATCATTTGGGTATTTTTCTTCAATGAAGTTTTGTGATTCGGTGAGCATGCCACCACTACCACAGGCAGGGTCATATATGGTCATTGTCAAAGGAAGCTGATCTTTCACCGGGTCGAAAACCAAGTGGGTCATTAGCTCAATCACTTCTCGCGGGGTGAAATGTTCCCCGGCTTCTTCATTGTTCTCTTCGTTAAATTTACGGATCAACTCCTCAAACACATAACCCATGCCCAAATTCGACAACGCTGGCAGTTTATTGCCATCAGGATCTTCGACTACGTCTGGTGTCAGGTTGATATAAGGCGAGACGAACTTTTCGACCACATCCAGCAATACATCTTTGTTCGCCATATGCTTTATTTTGCTTTTAAGCTCAAAGCGCTCGACGATTTCTTTAACGTTATCGCTAAAACCAAGCAAATACTCTTCAAAGTTTGCCAATAAAATCTGTTGGTTATTGGTCGCTGTACTAAACAGGGTTTTTAAAGTCCATTTTGAGGTGTTGTAAAACACATAACCCGAAGCATCACATAACCCTCGTGGGTCAAGCTCTGTAAGACCGATTTCCTTTTGCTGGAAATCGACTTCTTCGAGTACCTTTTGCTTACTGAACTCTAATAAGCTATCGAGACGTCGCAGCACCAACATCGGCAAAATGACGTCCCGGTATTTACCCCGTACATAAACATCACGAAGACAGTCGTCGGCGATTGACCAGATAAAAGAGACAAGTTTGTTGTGACTGCTGTGATCCATGAGGTAGAGCGGTTCCTATTGTTATAGTGAGTATTATTAAAAGATGGCCATCTGCCAGTTACTGATAAATTGAAATGTCGGTTGGCCAGTCACCGGCATTTTTCAACTTCATATTTGGCCAAATATTGAGAATGCGTGCGAGCTGTCCCTCAGCATCTAAATCGAAGTCAAAACCATTATTGTCGCGATTGAATGTTGAGGCTTCCCAGTAACCCATGCCTTGGTCAAATGCTAGTTTCCATTTAGCGCCAGAAGCAAATTCCAGAGTCAGGATACGGCGATGCGTTAGATCTGAAGTACGGTTATGAATCTCAATGCTCGGTTTTAGCTCATATCGCAGCTGAATCCACTTGGTAACTGTCTGTTGCATTCCATATATGTCAGGCCAGTTATGCCATAGAAGATGTGAGGAGCTATTTGAGTTATCAGCAACCGTTTCCAATACTACATGCTTGGTTTGGTCGTTTCGAAATGCCTCAAGAAAAGCCATTAAAACCATAACATTCCAGGGGGATTTTAAATAACGATCCTGATAATGAATGCGTATTACCTTGTCTTTTTTCAGCAGACTGGCAAAGCCGGGTGCTTTGACTTCCAATAAAGCAACAAACGCGTCTGCAAGTTGAGGCAATGGCACATTTAACTCGCTCTTCACCTCTGTAACTTCAGCACTTGCAGGGGTTTGCTGCCAACCATAAGTATTCATGGGTTTTACAGCTAATTCAGGATATTGTTTGCTGAAAACCCAAAGACTCGAAGGCTGAGAAGAAAACCAATCTTGGCCGGGCTCGAGTGACAATGTGTCATTAGTGAGCAGACTAATAATTTCGCCTGATTTTGTTTTTATCTGTGTAGCTATCAAAACATCAGAGTGGATGGAGGCTACAACCGATTCAGCGAGCAAGATACCAACTTTTTCATACAAACTCAGCGCATCTTTAAGTTCATTATCAAGTTGAATAGATTTATCGATCACGATGGTAACTTTGAGATCTTCAATAAGTTTCCAGGCAATCAGTTCATTTCGAAATGCTGGGTTTGTGAGATCCCAGTCATTAGGTTGTCCTGCAAGTGGTAATACAATTTCTATTGCTTCTTTGTTAATCCAATGACGGGTAAACCGTTTGGGCTCATAAGCCCAATATTGTGCACCGGGAATCGCATTAAATGGCGTAGGTAGTTTGAGATAGTCTCTGATTTTTGTTAAAACAACCCATTCTCGTGCAGCTTTACGATCTAGTTCCTGTTGCTCAACTCGACTGTCTTGTCCTGCGAGACAAGATGAGCAAACGTTTGCACAATTGGCAGAACATTCAAGTTTTTCAAAGGCTTTAAAAAGCAGTCCAGTGAGACTTTCTAATCCGGACAAGACAAAACCTGCGCCGCCGGCAACGTTATCGTAAACCTGTATCAACAGTCTGTTGCGCCCAGACTTTAGATCCTTATCCTGGCGAGTCCCAAAGCCCATTTCAGTACTCAGAATACCCAAACGCTCTGCAATGGCATCACGAAGCGCAACAGCAAGTGTACTGGCTACCGCTTTACCCGTTTCTGATATGGGTAACCACTCTCCATTAAGTGGGTTCTTTAAAGCCAACTCAAGCACATGCGTCACCGTCTGATAACCCAGATGTATGTTAGGCATCACCCACTCACCCGAGCAATTACTATCGCGGTTACTCCCTGCCTGACCACCAATAGGTCTATGCTCTTTTTCAGGACGCAATCTTGCTGGAAGCTCACCATGCACCGTCATTGACTCTGCTCGACCACACGACATACAAATGGCGTAGCCATTTTGAAATTCGCCTGAAGAATGGTGGAAAACATGACCGTTTTCTCCAAATCTGACAAAACCACATCGTTCATCTGGTAACGATACGGTTGTGCCCTCAATACTAATTCTCGGGGGATTTACAGGAATAAATTTCTGACTACTAACGTCGTTTGTTGTTGATTCGTAAAAGTCCGTCACAAACCCCGCAGGACGTAATATCTTTTTAGTCTCTGTAAATGGAATGGTGCTATGACACTCATGACACGTAAGCTCATCTTCATTTAGATAAGCATATTCTTTATAACCATTTGTACCGCAACGTTTGCAACGCCAAGCAATATCAAATTTTTGAACACCACCAGAACCTGACTGAAATGCTTGTAATTCAACACCAGCCGAACGATAAACGCGTCCATCAAGAACAACCTGTGCTCCCGGTGCATATTCACGAATAGCAATAGACATATCCCGTGAAGGCTTATCTTTGTATTGGAAAATATTGTCATCTCTTGATGAACCGTTTTTAGAGTTTTGATGCTCTATAAAATCTTCAACATTATATGTAGATAGGCTTACTACATCTGTCGGAAAGCCATATCCAGGCAGGAAGGCTCGGGCGGCTAGATCACGCAGAAGATATTCCTGCTCGTGACGTTTTCTCTCAAGTTCCATAGCCTTTTTGTAAGCCTCATCAGTGGCTAGTTCAACCCGCAGGTTAAGTCGCTCATAATCCTCACGCCATACCTTGCCTAGCTGATCAATTTTTTGCCTCGACTCATCAGCCATTATGGCAATAGATTTGGACTCTAATGCCGTTCCTCTAACGATACTTTTCAAGCCTCTTTCTGGTAAGTTTTTACTATCACTTAACCAGTCTATAAATTGCTGAGAGTGACTATCCTCCCCACCGAAAAACCATTGAACGGTCAAACGTGTTCGGTCATCATCGTCGGTCGATACTTCATTACAAAGGAAATTTGCCAGGAGAAATGAATTTACATGACGCTGGACCAATGGTTCAGCTGTAAGTGTAATTGTAGGAGAGGGTATGGCCGTTATGAATGGCCAGTTTGGGTTATTAAATACTCTGGTATTGTGCGGATCGGGCTTACATAATGTGTAAGCAACCGCTCTTGACTCACTTCTTCTCCCTGCTCGGCCAGCCCGTTGAAGATAATTGGCCGGATGAGGTGGAACGTTGTTCATAACGACCGACGATACACCACCAATATCAACGCCCATTTCCATTGTCGTTGAACAATTGAGAACATTAATTCGACCATCTTGAAAGTCTTTCTCATATCGTTGCAATCGCTCGGCAGACTGTTGCGCGGAATGCTCTGCTGTTCGGTAATAAAAGCCTCCCTCAACCGTTCTGTCAGAAATGTCAGTCCACAAACCCTGCTGACGCAAAGCTTTTATTTCCGGATTATTGGCAACTTTGTTTCGGACTGCTTTAAGAACACCTTCAGACTCTCCCGCCGGAGCGAGCATACTGAAGTCAGGTAAATTGACTTTTTTACAACGATATTTTTCGGCAATAATGAACCGTGGTAAATACGGTGTGTATGAACGGAATGTCGTGTCCAAAAGTCGGTTTGTTACGGGACAAACCCATGCCTGATCAGGCAATGAAAACTCTAGTGCCTGATGCGAGAGTGCATAGCCATTATCACGACTTTGCAGTATTTGTGCGCCAACCAAAGTCGTCCATGCAGCGCGTAACCAAGTATTGATAATGTCACGATGCGCACTGAGTTCAAGGTTTAATTCCGCCCCTACTGCCAGAACTTTGATTAGTCTTGAGTACTGGCCATTTTTTTGTATTGTAGGCCAGGCTCTTGAACGTGAATCAGCACGCTGATAATCAGGGCCAAAAAGCAACTTTGGTGCGAATCTCGCCCCCATCCAGTTTTGCTCATCTTTAGCTAGGCTAATTATTGTGTTTTCCCTGACATAAAAATCTAATGCGACTTTTAGAAAATCTTTCCAATCTTGTAACGACAAGGCCTCAGTTTCGTCAGGGTTACCTGAAATTGAAACGCGTGTCTGTTCCCAATACTCAGGTACAGCTTTAATACTATCCAATCCTCTGTAACCAACCTTCACTAGAGCAAGAGTTTCGCTACTATTTTGATTCTTGGGTCGACGAGAAAACTCACGCATAAGTAATAATCTGGCAAGCGTTTTACTTCCTGCATCTCCGCCAAAAAATTGCGGATTTGCATATTTGTTGTAGTCCAAAATGGAATACTTGAAATCATTTGACTTGGCTAATTCATCAACCATCTCTGACCATTGCATAACGAACTGAGTCTTACGCAATGCTTCAGCTTGTATAAGAAGTGTCTGAGCAATATGTTTCAAATCGTCTCTTCCCAATAAGAGAATTTGCTCAGCTTGTTTTACTAAGTCCTCAGAATTTAATCTTTGTCCATCATTAGTATTATGAATTTTTGAGGTTTGCAGGTTTCTTAAAACCTGGAAAACCATTCCTCGAAGCCGGGAACGTTCAGCTTCCTGCTGCATTCTTACAGCCATCCTCGCGGTACCCTGGCGGCTATCGGTGAAGGTAATCAATTTTTTACCATCACCGGGCATTGATTCAGGGGATACCCCCATAAGATCTTTCTTTGAGGGCTTGGGGCAAAACTCAAGTACGGTTGGTACAGCCTGACTTACAAAGAAAGGCGCCCCTAAATATGCTTTTCTAAGAAACGCGTCCGGACCTTTATTACTTTTATTGTTACATGCAGAACAACTCAAAATAGCTTTTGGGTCAAGTTTTATATAGAAAAGGTTTATATTAAGTAATAGATTACCTTCTGTGCGCCCTAAAGCGCTAGAGTCAAGATCAAGACTTACTTGATGATAGCCTTCGGATTCGGTTGCACCAATAATGACAACTTGTTGGGCACCTTTCGAGCTGCCTAATTCTGAATTGTCATCATCGTCGTCTTCAAGTAAAGAAAATTCATCACCAGAATATTGTGAAGATTGTCTTAAAAAGCCATTTTTATCTTGTGCAATTAAGTGTGGTTGTTTGCAGTCATCACAAAAAGCAATCTCATAAACTGGGGCACCACAATCACATTGACTTCGCTGCGTCAGATACACGTTCCCATAAGGCCACTGTTTGATAAGTTCATTTTTAACACTGCAACCTACATCAACGCATCCCCATAAACCGTGGAGCATACGCTGAAAGAGATGTATTCTGAGTTTGATAAAAGGTGGAGCATCATCATTTTTTTTTGTTGAGGACATCAAATCGAGCCACTGCAAGACCTCGTCTTGTTGCTCAGTTTTTTCTCGTGTAACAAGAAAATGCTTCGATACATTAACCAAATCAATTAGCGTCTTAGGTGTAGCTGCATCAACAATCTGTTCTCGAAGGGTGCTGGCGATTACATTGGCGGAAATTGCTGAAAACCTTTTTTCTGACACCTCTTGACCTGCATCAATCAGTTTTATTTCATCAAACGTAAGTTGTGACCGACTTATATCTTTTTGTAAAACTGGGACTGATCGCTTTCCGCCAATAACCACAACCTGATCAATCGGAACGCCGGCAAGAGAAGCTAGGTAGGACTGCAAACTATCACGTGCATTGGGATCAGCAATGGTGGCTGATGTAGCAACAAAACGAATTTCTTCAGCACGTTTTCCAAAAGCTTCTACTACTCTTCTTAAAAGTAAGGACAACTCTGCAGCCTGAGAGCCTACATAAGTGTGAGCCTCATCAAGAACAATCCATCTTAACGAAGCAGCTTTTTTAGACTTCTCAAGGATTGGGTGATCAACTTGTCGAACCAGCATGTATTCAAGCATGGTCGCATTTGTCATTAAAATCGGTGCAGGCTCTTTTCTCAACAACTCTCGAGACAGAATTTGGTTTGGAAATTCTGCCTGTTGCTTTCTTACTTTAGTTGCTCTCTCTTCTGTGTTTCCGTTATAGAGACAAAAACGAACGTTGTTACCAAATGGTTTCGTCCAAGCGTGTAACCGCTCTCTCTGAGAATTTATCAATGCATTGAGCGGGTATAGAAATAATGCTCTTACACCTATTAATGGGGATTTCTTTTCTTGGGCTTCTTGTATGAGATCTTGCAGGATTGGCACCATAAAACATTCAGTTTTACCAGAACCTGTTCCCGTGGTTATGACTGTAGATTTCGGTTTTGCATCCAGAAGCACTTCCCAACTTTGAATTTGGTGCTTGTAAGGCTTTATTTCTCCCGAAAATTTATAGTCAGGATTTTCAGCATTTGTTAGTGCGTCAACTAATTCTTTTACAAGGAAACTGCCAGAAAGGTCTGCCAATTTTGAATTACCAGACTCCCACCCGTATGTATGTTCAAAAACAGGGGGCGCCAAGAAACAACCTTCTCTGCCAAATTCACTGTGCATCTGTTGTGAGAGATGTGTCCTTAATCCCACATCATTTATACCTAGTATGCTGAGAACTGACTCTCTTGTGCGCTCAATTGATTGATTTACCAAATCTGTGAAACTTCCACTCACAAGCTATTCTCTTTTTTAATCAAATTACTTAGGACCAGCGCATATACTGGCTCATACCATGCTTCTCTATCAAAATCGGAAAGCACTCTCAAGGCAAAACGTGTTTCAGCTATATCATATTCCAGATCTTCAATAATGCTTCTCCCCGAAGTTAAATAAGCCATAAAGATCGGGAAAAAAACGACAGACCTTTCATAGTCCATGTTGATCTCATTATGGAATTGTTGTGAGTCAGCTTGGGCAATCATCCATGTTTTTAACTCTTCACCCATAAACTCAGGCCACCTGTCATCATCACAATGCCTTCTCCTTAACTCCTGATACCAGTGAGGAAATGTTGCAGCAATGGGAACCGCATGAACTTTTTCTTGGCTACTGGTCAAAAGGTATTCAGAGAAATACTTGATAGCAGGAATAACATTTCCTACGCTTCTGAACTTGTCAGTGAGAATGCCATCCACTGCAATCTCAGCAATACCAAGTGAAATAAGATATTCACGGAAATTAGCAACACTATGTTTCCATTGCTCTAATGTAATTGTTTCCCAAATGATGGCGAGGTCGTTAACGAGTCGCTGGCAAAAAAGATAATCAACATCAAGCCTGAAAACTGCGCTCGCAAGCGCTTGTGGTTTGGAAGAGAGTGAATGCCAAGCCATAAAAACCGAAAGCGGCATATAAGTGTATTTTTCTTTTAGTTTCGATAAATACACCCACCCACTATGAGACATATCAGATGCCATTTCTGTAATGACATAATTAAAAGCTTCGGAGTTTAATGTTGGATGATAAAGAGCGGCTGCTTTATGCATCGTCTGTGCCTGAACTTTTTCTATCTCCCTATCAGACATATCATCTGTAATCCAAATAGACGGCCTGAACAATAAAGATGAGGTTTCAGAGGGGGCGATTAACCATGGGCCCTTTATTTTCATAGTTTGTGGTATTTCAAAATAATCGGTCGAAATTCCTGCAGACATCTTTTGTGGAATAGTTATAGGTATTTCTGCTGGATCTGCTAAATGGATGCCTATTGGAGATGTTTGGCCCTCTCCAAGAGAAACATCTGCTACCAAACTGAAACACCCTGTTTGATTCATCTGTTCTATATGTCCAGCATATCGCCGTATTTCAAATTGTTTTATTAATTGGTCTGTTTCAATTCGAACTTTTATTAATGCATCCTGATCAGTCACAGTGCTCAGTAATTGCATAAAATCATCGTGAAAAGCATACAGACTTACATTTATTGTTTGGTTAAAAACATCGAACTGGTAACTTCTTCTCAGATTTGACACTCTCATTCCACGTAGTTCAGCAACCATGTAGAAGCGCTGTTTATGACCAGATGTACTTGTCAGTTGTAAGCTCATACCCAATAACTGATTCAATGAAATAATATTTTTATCAATAACTTTCCCAGCGCTATCAAAAAGTGTTGCGCCCTCATGAGGGTAAGGCAAACGAATCAAGACAGGCGTGCTATCACTATCAGCCGATTTAAGATTTAAATGTAGATTAGATGGAATCTCAGCATTATTTTTAAGTGCCAATTTTATGTTAATTCCTGACAAATTTGACTCTTGGGATAAAACAATCACAGTTTCATTAGAAATTGAAACACTAATGTTTTGCTGTGTTTTCAGTTGAACTTGAGCAGGAGCAGTTCCATAGGAACTAGCTGTATGAATGATCAAGTCATCAGGTAAAAGACCAACTTTTTTTCTGAAGAAACTCAGTCCTTCTGTATTTTTTAGAGAGAGGATATGTGAGCCATACAAAGTTTCGGGGGGTACTGGAAGCTCATCAATGTATACGCTCGGAAGGCCAGTCCGTGCTAGCTCTGAGACTGCTAAATCAACACTTGGAACACCGTAGTATGTCAGGTTGGGAACTGTATCAAAAAGACACAAACGGCCTTTGATGACAGGAAGTTCAGGTTCAACAAATTCTTTAAACTGAACATAAAATGAGCTGTTATTAATGTTAAAAATGGTTTTTGCGTAAATACGATACCACTTGCCACCTTTGACATCCTCTGTGCATGGTTCTAATTCTGGCTGTGTTTTAGCGTGACTAGGACACCTAACCAACACAGATTTCAGAGATAAGTCTGTGGAAGCACAAGCAATAAGCTCTGGTTCATCTGCATCACTAAAAATCAGAGGCAAATCTTCAAGGCTGAAATCGCTATTTTGGAAATAATACACAGCAACTATTGCTCCATTGGAAAACAACTGGAGCATAAGTGGTTTCTCAATATCCTTACGATTTAGTTTGTATTCATTTTGAGGAAACTGAATTTTTAGACTTGTCCTTGAATCATCAAGATGACCATAAATTATGCCGGCATTCAATATCCGCTTTTCACCCTCAAAAAAAACCATTTCAAGGCGTGTACTCTGAATAGCCGATTCAAGTATCACTTGCTCATTCAGAGGTAAGAAAACTTTGCTTTCGAAACATAATTTTTCCGGTGTGCTTACAAGGTTGTTTATTGAAGTGTAGTTTCTGGCCAACCCTTTTACTTCTTCAATTTCTTTTTGTTTTGCTCCAGCATTTTTTAGCCATTCATTTACCAATGTTTTAGCATTTGTTTCACCAATAGGCAGGGGGAAACAGGTTCTCCAGTTTGGCTGCTGCTTATCTAAATAAAGCGCTGGGTCATCTTGCGATTGAAGATCCTCGTAAAGCTTTGCCAGCGTCATTAAGCTCTCAACTACGCTTGCCAAGAGCACGTAAGTCTCATGATTTCTGAAGTTTGCCGGGAAGTATTTGCCAAAGTCCTTTACATGCAACGTTAAGGGGATACCTGAACGTTTTGCTGCATAGTAATTTTTGATACCACTTTTAACGGCCCGGCCAAAACCATGTTTTTCTGCACTCAACAATCGCCAAGGAAGCCCGCCTTCGGCAAATAGTGATCCCAGATAATCAGCTCCATTTTCTCTACTTCTGAGCGGTCTGCCCCAATACTTCAATCCATTCCTTACGATTTGACTTCTTTCTTCTTGCGATAAGTCAACTCCTAGAAGATTTTCGTATGGATGCCATGACCACCCTCCTTCGCCACCGTCATATTCACGTCGATAGGCCTCGGCAACAAATAAGCAAAAGCATGGTGCCCATTGAAGCATTATCAATGAATTATGAATAAAATCTTTGGTCAGTTTGAGAGTTGAAACAAGAGAATGATATTCATCATCAGTCACTTCATAACGGTAAAGTGGCTGAAATAAAGATTTGGAAGTCATGAGTCTTGATAAAAGAAACTCTGTCAACCACATTTTGATGTTCCCTGCATCATTAACTGAGTTCAAGCTCAAATCTCCAACTTAATCAACGTTACTTTTATCATACAAACCCTTCTTATTCAGCCTCCAAACAAATAGGCTACATAGTCGAACTATCTACAAGATTGATTTCCAAAGGAATCCGAATGACATCTAATAACGTTCCCATGCTATCTCTATAAGTTTTGTTACCAAATGAGTCGGTTTCTCCGCGAATCGTATTATCTTGATTATCTCGATATGTTTCATTGCCAAAACTATCGTTTGTGCTTCGAAGGGTATTCCCTTGGCGTCACGATAAGTCTTATTACCGAATGAATCAGTAGAACCACGGGTGATATTTCCGTGGTTATCGCACTAGGTTTCATTGCCAAAGCTATCGGTTGTGCCTCTCCAGACACTGCCATTAGCTGAACAACAAGTATCATTCCCAAAGCTTTCGTTAGTGCAGCGTGTTTGAGCTTGCACATTAAACGAAACGACGATACTGACTATCATCAAGAGCATGATAAAACTCGTTAAAGTAGATGTGCTGAATGCCAGCCTTTTGGTAATCCCCATTGGACTTTAAGCCTTCATCAATATTGAAAGTTAAAATTAACGAAGGTGAAATTGTCTTTACGACTTATTGTTTTAGTGCCAAGGGTATTGCTTAATTCACTTTCAGCTATTAACGCTTGAAGCTGATCATCAGAAAAAGATTGCACATCAAAGGTGTGAAAAATACAGCTGCTCGCATTAATGCTCTCCCAAGACCAACGCTGGAATAGACAAGGCAAAGAGTTAATTGAAATCTCGTGTTGTTCTATGATTTTTGTATCAGGATCGAGTGGTACGTCTGCAAACGATTTGGAATGAACTGTCATGAGGCTACTCCTATCACGTCAAACAGATTTTTATCAGTACCTGATTTAAGGCTGATACTGGCAGTGCTGGGTGAAAAGTCATCATGTGCGGCGACGATCTGACCATCAGGCGTGATCTCAAGACTGTGCCCCACATCAAATACATAATGATAACGGCGGATATAGCCCCAAATCCCCAAATGACCGCCAGTATCTTCCATGTGTGTCTGGATAGTTTTGTAGATACGTAATAATTGTTCTGAAAGTTTAAGGCGGTAGAAATCCTTTTCAAATGGCAGATAACGTTGTCCCTCACAAGCCGCTAAAGCAAAGATAGGCTGTGTAGTGCGTTTAAATCCTGTATCCACAAACAGGTAGGGCTTAAAAACCGCTTTTTCTTCAGCAATATCGGCTTTAACCTGTTCTATTTCATGATAAGCGACAGACTTATCAATACCGGCAAGTGTGGATAGTTTTATGATGAATTCATCATGCGTGAGATGAAAGTCAAAAAAGCTATGCTCAAAGCCAAGTCGTGGTTCATTCATAACGGCACGTAATCGATCATATTGCAGTGCTTTGGGAGATGAATAGCCAAGCGCTATGAGAATGCTTTCCTCAGAGTGTTTTTCCAAGGCTTTTTGAAGTTTATGATGAAACTGCATCTGCCACTCCCCTACTTAGTGAGTTAAGTTTTATCATCACAGATAAAACGACGCATACTGTCGGCTAAGTTTTTATTCGTTTAAGTGCCCTCTCTAACTCATTTTCAATTTCTTGCTTCAGCCATTCTGGTTCAAGAATATCGACATGTGATGATTGTGCCAGCAACCACCAACGTAAATCCTGGGAATCAGCCAAAGTAACTGTCAGTTCAAAAAACTTTTCATTATCGGTATAAATATCTTGATCGATTCCAATGGGAGATTCAATCAACTGCAGTAGTTGTGGTTTATCACAACGCAGCTTCAATGAAATCTGTTGAATTGAATTAAGCACATGCATTTCACCATCATCAATGAACTTATCGACATCAAAGTCGGCGGGTCTTTGAACGGGCTCGGCTAATATTTTAACGTGTTGAATACGATGCAATACCAATTGTCGGACATGCTCCCGCCCCTCTATGGTAGTAATGAGGTAGGTATTCGGCTCACGGAAAACCATTGCCAGTGGGTCGACAATAATTTTTTCTTGCCCTTTCCATCGTCTGCCCTGATAGATGATTTCACAGCGTTGGTTATCCAGAAGCGCCTGAGTCAAATTCTCAAGCACATCAGCATCCACTGCAGGACGCTTGCTCGATAGTCCACGAGTGATTACCCGAATTTTTTCCGGCCAGTGCGACAGTGGATTGCCATTACGTTTAAGGACTTCTCTCGCTTCTCTAAAATGCGGCTCTAGATGTGAAAGTACTTTTCCGGGCAGTACCGGCTTTAGATAGGCATAGGCAAGCTCAAAGGTCAGTGCTGCCGGAACATCCAACATTGGCAGCATCCGTGAAGCAGCATTCACATCAAATGACCAGGCATAAGGCCGAACACCCTCATCAACTATCAGTGGATAATAGAGTGAGAGCTTTTCCAAGTCGCGTTGAATACTGCGGACATTAATTTCAAAGCCCTGATCGGCCAACCGTGTTTGAATATCGCTGGTATTTATTGCCAATGGATAACGTGGAATAGTTTGTAACATGGCTAAGTAGCGAATACTGGTATCGGCCATTAGAGTTCACCTTCACGTGAACGCTGTCGATGTATTGTAGGCGAGTTGTAATAATCCCAGTCCACTATATCGGGCTCGTCCTTAATTTCTTTTAAGCGACGCTCGTTTATAGACATCCCAAATACTTCGAAATGAACTGCTTCAATGTGCTGTTGTAAAAAGGATCCTTCAACAATCTCCATCCTGGTACCGGCAAGCATGATCCCCTCAATTTGATTCTTCAACTTGGGATCTTTGTGTTGTCGAAGCTTAATGTCATTATAAAAAGCGTTCAGCTCATAAGAGAGCAGCTGCATAAATTTCTCTCGCATGCCTTTCATTTTATTTTCCATAACTTTGTCGTTCTGATTGTTTAGCACATTAAAGCATCTGGCGACAATGAATGTCGCCTCAGCAAGTAGCTTATTACCGTAACAGAATCATCAAGGAGGTGATATGCAACCCAGTATTAAACAGATCAGCAAAGCACTATTTGATACGGATCCAATGCAGACTTGCTGTAAGGAAAATGCGTGTTTTGATGAGTACGATCTTGTTGCAAAGCAAATTTATCGAAATATGGAAACAGGACTTAGCTTTAAGCACTCAACCTTGTTAGTGTTAACAAGATTATTTGATGCTGAGCAAGCCCAGAGGACTGACTTAAGTGCTATTGAGTCGGCACTTTTTAAGAAATTCTAACCAAGGAAGTATACAAATGTTTGACCTTATTGGTGATATTCACGGGCATGCAAAGCCACTGCGTCAGTTGCTTGAAAAGCTTGGCTATCAGCACGATGGTGATTGCTGGGCTCATCCCGATCGAAAAGTTATCTTCTTGGGTGATTTTATTGATCGCGGACCACATCAAGTTGAAGTCGTCGAAATCGCACGTTCAATGGTTGAAAAAGGTCATGCATTTGCGATTATGGGTAACCATGAATTTAATGCAATTGCCTGGGCAACACCTGATGAAATATCTGCTGATACCTTTTTAAGGCCCCACACGGAAAAGAATTTAAAACAACATCGTGAGTTTTTAGATCAGGTTGGTGAAAATACAACTCAGCATCATGAAATGATTGAATGGTTTAAAACGCTACCCGTATTTTTGGAGTTTGATGACTTTAGAGTTGTTCATGCCTGTTGGCATCCTGAACACATTGAGACACTTAAGCATCATATGGATCAAGATAATCAATTTTTAAGTAGTTCTTGGCAACAAATTGCTAAAAAAGGTAATGAAGCGTTTGATGCTGCCGAAGTGATCCTTAAAGGCTTTGAAATTCCTTTGCCCGGTGGATACGAATTCCAAGACAAAGATCAAGTTCCAAGAACCAATATTCGAACTCGGTGGTGGTTAACATCAGCTAAAACCTATCAGGATATTGCAATGGTTTCTGAAGAGGTAAAACCGCAGATCCCTAAAAAGCAATCCTATCCCATTCACTACCCGGCTATGATGACGAAAAGCCCGTTTTTATTGGACATTACTGGTTAACAGGCACACCTGCCCCCCTCACCAAACATGTCATTTGCCTTGATTACAGTATTGCAGCACAAGATGAAAATAAACCAGGAAACGGCAAACTATGCGCTTATCGCTGGGATGGCAATAAAATGCTTTCTGAAGAGAATTTTGTATGGGTATGCTCCTAAAAATCCATAACTAAACTCTTACACTTTAAGGTTTTTTATATGATGCTTCTGATGGCACCATTACAGGTAATAATATTTTCGAAAAAAATGCATCAGTTAAGCTGACTCATTCATTTGATGCCCAGTAGTTATCCCTCCAGGTATAATGGAATTTTATTAATTATTTAAAAGTACTCTCCAGATGCCGATTGAACCTGATCAATTGAGGAAATTACGCAAAGATATTGGTTTAACCCAAGCTGCGGCAGCTGAATCGGTTCGTGTAGAACGGCAGACCTGGATCAGCTGGGAGCGTGACGCCAACAAACCGACAGCTCGATCTATTCCCGATGGATTATTAGAGTTGTTTTGTATCAAACATAAAGTTAATTACAAAGTGCTTGACAAAAAAGTATACATCGTATACCATTAGCTTCAAATGTTACCTGCTTTGCGCCGGTTTTTTTTGGCCCCATATGGTATACATTGTAAACTAATATAGGATGAATTTATGTCACTTTTAAAAGAATTAATCTCTAAGGAAATCCACATCGTTGGACAACCGACGTCTTACCTAGATGAAGAATCAATCAAAAACATGATGGCACTATCGTGGGCAGGTGGATTTATTGATGGTGAAGGTTGGATTGGCATTGCAAGACAAACGCGCAAAGGCTATGACACGATTTCTCATCGTTTAAAAGTGGCTATTACACAAAACAATCTCGAAGTTCTGGAACACTTTAAAAACGTTATCGGTGAATCTGGAGCTATTAATAAAGGCATGCGAACAGAAAAGATGAACCGTCAAACGTATTCTTTAGTATTTGATAGTCATCATGCATTGAATGTTCTCCACAAAATTCGTCCATTCTTGCAAAGGAAAGGACATGAAGCAGATGCGGTCTTTGCCATGTGGGAGGAAGGTCTCATGGGCAAGCGTCCAGGGGCGAAAGGATGGCCACCT
>TARA_R110000787_G_scaffold148261_3_pt1 | contig 23954 bp, 25 predicted proteins | sample TARA_R110000787 | Tara Oceans TARA_R110000787 (sample SAMEA4397920) | marine metagenome | biome: Polar Biome; feature: [DCM] deep chlorophyll maximum layer (ENVO:01000326); material: water (ENVO:00002006), including particulate matter (ENVO:01000060) such as... | depth 35 m | reverse complement strand
TCCCTCTGTCGAAGAGGAAATCAGCTTTGGCCTGAAACAACAGGGTCAAGGCGCGGATCAAGCTGCTGAGACCACCGGTCTTATCCTGGAACAGTTCAACCGGCTGCATTGGGCGAAGGCGGCAATCCATCAGTTGTCACAAGGTCAGCGCCAATTGGTGTGCCTGATGTCAATTCTGGCGATGAAGCCGCGCTTGATCATCCTGGATGAGCCCTTTGCCGGACTTGATATTCCAACTACGATGCACCTTTCGCAGTTGCTTGAGGGGCTGGACGCGCATCTGGTGCAAATCACTCATGATCCCGCGCATCTGGCCGGGTATGATCGAGTTTTGTGGGTCGACGAAGGCCGCATCATCAACGATGGTGCCGCTGAGCAGGTAACACCGGCATTTGAAGCCAGGATGAAGCGTTTGGGAAACAGCGATGATTTCACTCAGCTCTCCGGTTGAAACACGCGCCCATGGCTGGCCTGCGGGCGCAAAGCTGGCAGCGCTGTGCATCGCTACCGTGGTTCTGTTCAGTATAGAGGCGCTTTGGTTTCAAGCAGCGGCACTGGGGATGACATTGCTTGCTTATGCCATTCCGGGTCGTCGGTTCTTCAGCACCGGTATGTCACAATTGCGAATCCTGTTGCCGTTTCTGGTGCTTATTCTGGTATGGCACGGTGCAACGGCAGATCTTGAAAACGGTGTCATTATTGCATTGCGGATGATCACGGCGGTCGGGATGGCAAATCTGGTGACCATGACCACTAAGCTAAGTCAGATGATATCTGTGGTGACGTGGCTTACCACACCGTTGCGTCGTATCGGGATCAAGACGCGCGGGATCGAACTGGGTATTGCACTGGTTGTCAGATTCACTCCGGTTTTAACCATCAAGGGGCAGACACTTGCCCAAGCCTGGCGGGCCCGTTCGGCAAAACGGGTCGGCTGGCGTGTGGTCATTCCTTTCACTGTGTTGGCGATAGACGATGCTGAACACGTCGCGGAAGCACTGCGGGCCAGGGGCGGGATGTGAACCGGCCTGACAGCCGCCGGTTCGGATTGTAAGAGGCAGATGCCAAGCCTATGCTGTGTCAAAATAAAACAAGCCAGAAACCCAAGCCGGAGGAATTTCACATCATGACAGAGACTATGCGCGCCATCGAGATTACCAAGCCCGGAGGGCCCGAGGTGCTTCAGCTCGTCGAGAGGCCGATGCCGGAGCCAAAGCATGGTCAGGTGGTGATCAGGGTTGCTTATGCGGGGGTCAACCGGCCGGACGCGTTGCAACGCGCTGGCATGTATGCCCCACCCCCTACGGCCAGTGATTTGCCGGGGCTGGAAGCTTCGGGTGAAATCACGGCGATCGGCGACGGTGTGAGCGGGTTGAAAGTCGGCGACAAGGTCTGTGCCTTGCTGCCCGGCGGCGGCTATGCCGAGTATGTGGCGACTGCGGCGGCGCATTGCTTGCCGGTGCCGGACGGCATGAGCATGAAAGACGCGGCCTGTCTGCCCGAAACGTTTTTCACGGTGTGGTCCAACGTGTTCATGCGCGGTGGCCTGAAGGCCGGAGAGCTGTTTCTGGTTCACGGAGGGTCATCGGGGATCGGGACAACGGCGATCCAGCTTGGCCGCGAATTCGGTGCGCGCGTCTTTGCCACTGCCGGCACAGACACCAAATGCGGTGCTTGCGTCAAACTGGGGGCCGAGGCTGCGATCAACTATCGCGATTCCGATTTTGTCGATGTGTTGAAGGCCGAAGGCGGCGCTGACCTGATCCTGGACATGGTTGGCGGAGAATATATCCCGCGTAACCTGCAAGCGTTGGCCGAAGATGGCAGATTGGTGCAGATCGCATTTCTTGGCGGTGCCAAGGTAGAAGTGAACTTTACCACGTTGATGACCCGTCGCCTGACCATGACGGGTAGCACGCTGCGCCCGCAAAGCGATCTGGCCAAGGCACGCATCGCGGAACAACTGCGAGAGCAGGTCTGGCCACTGCTGAACGCTGGAAAAATCGCACCGGTGATGGACAGCGAGTATGATTTTGAGAATGCGAGCGAAGCACACGCACGGATGGAAACCAGCGGACATATCGGCAAGATCGTTTTGAAGGTGCACGGATAATGGCAAAGACAGCTATCATAGAAAGCCACGGCGGACCCGAGGAATTCAAGTTGGTTGATCGTGAGGTGGGCAATCCCGGACCAGGCGAAATTCGTATTGCCCATAAGGCGATCGGCCTGAACTTCATCGACGTTTATCAACGCTCAGGAATGTACCCGATGCAGTTGCCACACGCATTGGGGATGGAAGCATCGGGCATCGTTGAAGCTGTGGGCGATGGGGTGACCCATCTGAAGGTGGGCGATCGCGCCGCCTATGCTTCGCAACCCCCCGGCGCATATGCCGAGGCGCGGGTGATGCAGGCCGCGCAGGTTTGCCCCTTGCCCGACGAAATTTCCTTTGAGGAAGGGGCCGCGATGATGCTGAAGGGGCTGACCGTGGAATATTTGTTCCATCGAACCACGCCTCTTAAACGCGGTGACACCGTTCTGTTTCATGCCGCAGCCGGCGGGGTGGGTCTGATCGCCTGCCAGTGGGCAAAGTCAGAAGGAATCATCTTGATCGGTACCGCCGGGACTGACGAAAAGTGCAAGCTGGCGCTGGATCATGGCGCAGCACATTGCATTAATTACCGCAGTGACGACTGGGTTGCGCGGGTGCGCGAGCTGACTGACGGCAAGGGCGTAGATGCGGTGATGGATGCGGTAGGGGCCGATACTTTCGAGGGATCTCTGGATAGTTTGAAACCACTGGGCATGATGATATCGTTCGGTGCCGCGTCAGGGCCGGTGCCGCCTTTCAGCGTCAGTATTCTGGGTGCTAAAGGGTCGCTCAAGATTACCCGCCCTACGATTTTTACGCATATCAGCGACCATGCAGCTTGCCAGGAGATGGCCCGTCACCTTGCAGGAAAAGTCATCTCCGGCGATGTGAAGATAAATATCGGTCAGCGTTTTGCTCTGGCGGATGTGGCCAAAGCACATGAGGCGCTGGAAGCACGGCAAACCACCGGCAGTACGGTACTTGAAGTCGATTGATCCAAGGCGGCCACAGTGACAGCCAAGGCGGGGCAGGGGCGACCTGTCCCCGTTCGATGCTTTATCGACGGGCGGTGTTTCATCAGAGATAAGGCGGCTTTGGCCGTTATTTGATGGGGTCGAACAGGGCGTCGGAAAGAGAGCAGTCTTTTACCACGTCGCGCCCACAGGGGATAGGTTGCAAATCCTTGGACATGCACACGCGCACCTCCTGGATGTACCCGGCCTTGCATGTGACGGTGACGCCGTCGGGCTCCAGATCGGGGTTCGCCTTTAGAAACGCTTGTTCGACCACCGAGGCCGGAAGACGTATCTGGTCTTTGACCTTGCGAAAAACCGAAGGGCGCACAACGGTCGCGTAGGCCCTGCGCGCCAAGTCGAAATAGCGCGAGGCAGACAGGCCGGTGCAGCTTCCGTGTTTTTTCCACTGGTACCAGGCAAGGCCCGGCGTCCCCATGATATCTTGCATGCTTGCTGTCATGCTACGCATCGGCGGGCGTTCCAACGTGCGGCAAAATGAAGGATAGCCCCGGTGAAATTGCGGCCACAGACCATGCATTATCCAGCCATGGTCTTTATCGGCATCACATTGTGGCGATTGGCGCGCCTCACCTTCCTGAGAACACCAGTTCGGTGACCAGCTGAGCGCGAGCACATAATAGTCAAATTGACCTGCTATCTCACCCTTTGCTGACAAGGCGACAGGCGTAAGCGTCATGGAAAACAACAGGCATAGGCTCAGCAATCGCATTGGGGTCTTTCCTTATATGCTGGTCTTTAGTATAAGGCGTTCAAGTTCCCCCACAATGGAAACAGTTCTGCCCGGCAGGACAGCCTATTTCAGGCGACGGGGAAGGTGCGTTTAAAGGAGAGACCGACATGGCAAAACCGATTATGGCTCGTGCCACTGCCGTATGGCTGGTGGACAATACTACACTCAGCTTCAAGCAGATTGCAGATTTCGTTGGGATGCACGAGCTCGAAGTGCAAGGTATTGCAGATGGCGATGTGGCCCAAGGCGTCAAAGGCTTTGACCCGATTGCCAATAATCAGTTGACCGAGGAAGAGATCGAAAAGGGCCAGGCCAGCCCGTTGCACAAGCTCAAGCTCAAGTTCAACGCTTCGGCCCAAGGCGAAGAGAAGCGTCGCGGCCCGCGTTATACGCCGTTGTCCAAGCGGCAGGATCGCCCCGCATCTATCTATTGGCTGGTTAAATTCCACCCCGAACTGTCCGACGGTCAGATCAGCAAGCTCGTCGGCACCACCAAACCGACGATCCAGGCAATCCGCGAACGGACGCACTGGAACATTGCCAATATACAACCGATTGATCCCGTCGCTTTGGGGCTGTGCAAGCAGTCTGAACTGGATGCGGCCGTCCAAAAGGCCGCCGCCAAAAAAGCAGCCGAAGGCGGCCTGATGAGCGATGACGAACGTCGTCGTTTGGTGAGCACCGAACAGTCACTTGGTATGGACCCTGATGCCAACATGGCGTCTGCAATCGAAAGCCTCGAGACCTTCACCCTGTCTGGCAACCCTGCCGATGAAGACGACCGTGATCATGGTGATTATTCGAATGCCGACAGTTTCTTCAAGCTGCCCGAAGGCGGTTCTGACAACGACGATGACGACGAAGACGAAGACGACGCCAAGTAAGGCCTTTTGACCCAACTGGGCCGAGGTGGAACCAAACTGACGGGCATTTCGTTGGTAAGGGGGCGTGGGGGAATACCCCGCGCCCCTTTTGCCGTGATAAGGAACTGCCATGACGCTCTTTTTGATATCGCTTTACTGGTTCACCGTCGGGTTTCTTGTCGTTGCAACGTTGGTTCCATTCAGTAAAATTCCCCATGGTGCGATAAGGTCGTTTGCGTTTCCCCGCGAACAGTTTTTCGTCCTAGCGCTTGCTATGTTCGCCGTCGGCCTGTTTTTCCTCGGGGGTCAGCATAGGCTTGTTGGGTTGATCGCAACCGGGATCGTGATTGTGATCAACGCGATTTATATCGCGAAGTTCACCCCGATCTGGCGTACGCAATCGGTAGATGCGACGCCGGAAGAACGCGAAGACGATAGCCGTCGGGTCACGCTTATCGCGTCTAATGTGAAACAATCCAACCGGGATTACGCAAAGCTCATCGATCTGATCAAGTCAGAGCAACCCGATATCGCCACTGCACTGGAGGTCGACGCCGCTTGGGTAGACGCGCTTTACTCAGCGCTTAAAGACGATTTTGAGCATTGGGTGAAAGTCGACCAAGAGAATTCTTATGGCATGGTGCTTATGTCACGGTTGCCTTTGGATGAGACCGAAGTGCGCGAGCTTTTGGTGGAAGGCGTTCCGTCAATCAAAACACGGGTCCGAATGGATTCAGGTCAGGCGTGGCGTCTATATATTGTTCATCCTGAACCACCCGTCCCCAACCACGACACCAAGGGACGCGACGGTGAAATCGCGCTGATTGGCATGGAAGCCAAAAAGGATCCGCTCCCCTCGATCGTGACCGGCGATCTGAATGACGTAGCATGGTCAACCACCACACGCCGTTTTCAGGCGCTCTCCGGTCTGCTTGACCCTCGCATCGGGCGCGGATTTTACAACACGTTCCATGCCGGCGTCGTCTTGGCGCGCTGGCCGCTTGACCATTTATTTCACGACCCGGAATTTCGCCTTATACGGCTGGCCCGGATGCCAAATGTCGGGTCCGACCATTTTCCGATCCTGTTTTCGTTTGCCCTAAGGGATACGGCAGCTGCGCATTATCTGCCTGAACCCAGCACCGAAGAAGAGCGTGAAGACGTGAGGGAGATTGTGGAGGATGAACGTGCAGTAGACCGGGAAGCGATTGGAACTGATTGGGAAAAAGGCTGAAATCACCGCGCTCGCCGATGCAGTTATAGCGGTTTTACCAGTCCGAAAATTAAATTTCTTCAAGAGAAGTTTGCCACTTGCGCGAATCTAAAAACAGCGTAAATGCGCCTTCATAGACGCCAACGCACGCGCCTTTGGCTGGTCAGACAGAATCTAGGTTTGACCCGCCTTTATGCAGCGACGGTAACGTCTCTTGAAACGACATGTTAGGGTGCTCCCACTCTTCCCTGCTCTTTGGAGATGACCATGAACGCAACAGCCACCGCCGCCGTTAATCCTGCCCCCGCATCGAATAGTGATGAAGCGGCAGAGTACATCTGGAACAACCATTTCGACAAACCTACCTTGGTCGTCAGTCGTGAACGCGTCGGCGTGCAATATGACGCGCTGAAAGCTGGGCTGGGTAATGCGCATATTCACTATGCGGTAAAAGCAAACCCTGCGCCGGAAATCATTCGTCTTCTGGTGGAACGCGGCTCAGGCTTTGACGCTGCGTCGCGCCAAGAGATCGAGCTTTGCCTGTCACAGGGTGCGGACCCTGCAACGATTTCATTCGGTAACACCATCAAGCGTGGAGTGGACATTGCCTTTGCTCACTCCATCGGGGTGACGCTGTTTGCCGCTGATTGCGAAGCCGAACTTGACAAGATAGCGGCGCATGCGCCCGGTGCGCGGGTCTATATCCGCTTGATCGTTGAAAATTCGCTGGCGGACTGGCCCCTGACGCGAAAATTCGGATGTGCCGACACATTGTTGCCGTCGCTTTTGGATTACACCAAATCTGTGGGTCTTGTCCCTTATGGGCTGTCCTTCCATGTAGGGTCGCAGACCCGCAAAGCTGAATATTGGCACCCTGTGCTTGATCAGGTCGCGCCACTGTGGCATGCGGCCAAAGCCGCTGGTCACGACCTGCAACTTCTTAACGTCGGCGGCGGTTTCCCTGCATATCACGGTGACCCGGTTGATGCCCCACGCGGCTATGCAGCGGCGGTCATGGCCGCAGTGCATGAGCGGTTTGGCGATGTTCCGTTCATTATGGCCGAACCCGGTCGCGGCATGGTCGCCGAGGCTGGCCACATCGCCGCTGAGGTCATGCTGGTGTCAAAGAAATCAGCCGATGCAGCGCGACGGTGGGTTTATCTGGATATTGGCCGTTTCTCGGGTCTGGCCGAAACCGAAGGCGAGGCGATTCGCTATGAGTTCGTGACGGCCCATGATGGAAAACCGGTCGGCCCTTGCGTGCTGGCGGGCCCGTCTTGCGATTCCGCAGATATCCTTTATGAAAAGAATACAGTAGACTTGCCACTTGCCCTCAGGGACGGTGACAAGATTATGATCAAGAACTGTGGTGCCTATACCAGCTCCTATAGCTCGGTCGGCTTCAACGGGTTTCCGCCGCTTGATGTTCTGGTTCTATAGAGAATCATAAGCGTCGCGCGGGAAGGGCCGTCTGCTTTGGGAGGAGCAGGCGGTCCGTTTTACTTTTAGCTCTTGTTGGAGCGGTTGTAGGTGCGGGAAACTCTTGACTTCTGTGGTCTCAAAAGGTGTACCTGCCCCGAACAATTCCAGCCCTAGGAAGGGACCCGTCATGCACCCATATCGCAGTCATACATGCGCCGACCTTAGCAAAGAAAACGTCGGAGAAAAGGTAAGGCTGTCCGGCTGGGTACACCGTGTGCGCGACCACGGCGGCATCCTGTTTATCGATTTGCGCGACCATTATGGCATCACGCAAGTGCTATGCGACCCGGATTCGGCAGCTTTTGCAGATGCGGAAAAATTGCGTTCTGAATGGTGCATCCGCATCGACGGGGAGGTAAAAGCCCGCGCCGATGATCTGGTGAATCCCAAGATACCAACCGGCGAAATCGAAGTTTTCGTGCGCGACATCGAAGTGCTTGGCCCGTCGAAAGAACTGCCGTTGCAGGTATTCGGCGATCAGGAATACCCCGAGGAAACGCGCCTGCGGTATCGTTATCTGGATTTGCGTCGCGAGAAAATGCAGGCCAACATGGTGCTGCGGTCCGACGTTGTGTCGTCGATCCGCAAGCGCATGTGGGACCAGAACTTCAAGGAATTCCAGACGCCGATCATCACCGCGTCTTCCCCCGAAGGGGCGCGTGACTTTCTGGTGCCGTCACGTTTGCACCCCGGAAAATTCTATGCGTTGCCGCAGGCCCCGCAGCAGTTCAAGCAACTTCTGATGGTATCGGGCTTCGACAAGTATTTCCAGATCGCGCCGTGTTTCCGTGACGAAGACCCGCGCGCTGACCGCTCGCCCACCGATTTCTACCAACTCGACCTCGAGATGTCCTTTGTCGAACAGCAAGACGTGTTCGACACCATCCAGCCCGTGCTGACCGGCATTTTCGAAGAATTCGGCGGCGGCAAATCCGTTGATCAGGAATGGCCGCAGATTTCCTATAAGGACGCGGCGCTGTGGTATGGTTCGGACAAGCCCGACCTGCGCAACCCGATCAAGATGCAGGTCGTATCCGAGCATTTCGAAGGTTCGGGCTTTGCGATTTTCGCCAAGCTGCTTGAGCAGGAAGGCACGCAAATTCGTGCGATCCCGGCACCGACAGGCGGGTCGCGCAAGTTCTGTGATCGGATGAACGCCTTCGCGCAAAAAGAGGGTTTGCCCGGAATGGGTTATATCTTCTGGCGCGAAAAGACTGCGGACAGTGTCGCCCAAGAACTTGGCATCACGGTGAAAGAAGCCCAAGCCAAGCTGAAAGCCGGTGAGGTCGAAGGCGGCATGGAAGCGGCTGGCCCGCTGGCCAAGAACATCGGCCCGGAGCGAACCGAGGCGATCCGCCAGCAGCTTGGTCTGAGCGTCGGAGATGCAGCGTTCTTTCTTGGTGGAAAACCAAAGGCATTTGAAGGCGTCGCAGGTCGGGCCCGCAATGTGATCGGTACCGAGCTGGGGCTTACCGATGAAAACCGCTTTGCCTTTGCCTGGATTGTTGATTTTCCGATTTACGAGAAAGACGAAGAAACCGGCAAGATCGACTTTGAACACAACCCGTTCTCGATGCCGCAAGGCGGGATGGACGCGCTGATGGGCGACCCGCTTGAGGTGCTTGGCTATCAATATGACCTTGCGTGCAACGGTTACGAGCTGGTGTCCGGTGCGATCCGTAATCACAAGCCCGAGATCATGTTCAAGGCGTTCGAGATCGCGGGGTATGGCAAGGATGAGGTTGAAAAGCGCTTTGGCGGCATGGTTAACGCATTTCAATACGGCGCGCCGCCTCACGGGGGATGTGCGGCCGGAATTGACCGGATTGTGATGCTGTTGGCGGAAGAGGCGAACATCCGCGAGGTGATCCTGTTCCCGATGAACCAGCGTGCCGAAGACCTGATGATGAACGCGCCAAGCGAGCCGCAGCCTGACCAGTTAATGGAGCTGGGCCTGCGCGTGATTCCGCAGGATTAATCGCCCGCGCACAAATTAAAAACGCCCGCTTTCAACTTTTGAAGGCGGGCGTTTTTGATTCAGTAAACCGAAATCAATCTTCCATACTATCTTGGCGCTTCTGGTCGATCAGCCCCAGTTCTTCCTGCTTTCGCTTTTGAAAGTTTTTGCCAAAGGTGTCGTTGTGCTCTGCTCCGATCACTTCCTTGGCGCGCTTGAATACATCTGCTTCTTCTTCGTCCATGTGATGCTCATAGTCGTGCTTGAGCTTCTTGAACTTCACCAGCCATCCCGAAGATGACATGTCGGCTTCGTTCAGTTCCTCCATCAGATCATCCAGTTCCTTATGCTCCGAGACAGAATGACGGGCGGCATCCTGCCCCCAGGTTTCATGCATGAGCTTGGAGTAGAAAGTTTCTTCCTCGGCAGCGGCATGTGATTTTACGTCAGTGTAAAATTCCTGCCAGGAGCGCTGGCGGTCGGTGCTGTCGCCGGATGTTTCAGCAATTGCATTTAAAAGGGTCCGGTGCGTTTCGTGGTCGGCTTTTATTGCATCGTAAATGGACGTCATGTGATTTTTCCCTGGCTTGTTATCCTTTCCAACGCAACGGCATTCGGATGGTTCCAGTGGGGGCAGGCTAACGGGGACAATCGCTTGTAAAATCGGGCACTAAAAGCCGGTGCTTGCGACTTTTATGGGGATATCGATCACGGTTTCGGCCATACGGGCGTGGAGAAATGCCAGGGCAACCGCGATGGCCCCAGCCGCATTTACCCCGAGAATGACCCAGTCGATCTTGGTCTCCTTGCGATAGATGCGGAGCGCCACGCGTAATCTCGCAATCACGATTCTAGCCCCCGGACAAAGATGCAAACATTTCATGATAAAATGGTGCTAAAGTTTTGTGTCTAAAGTTTGGTGATTTGAGGGGCGACGTAGGGCATGCATTCGGGGCTTGGCGTGCGTGCAGGTTGGCCATAACGTGACCGGATGAAACACAACGATCCAAAACGAGCGCCACTTGGGGCACCTGTGCCAAATTTCACCGTGCCGCCACGGCCGACGCGCGAGGTAATGCGCGGCCAATATGTGCAGATCGAACCATTGGATGCACAAGCTCACGCAGCTTTGTTGTTTCGTGCATTCGAAGATCAGGATTATCTGTGGCACTATATGTATGACGGCCCTTTTTCATCCTCGGCTCAATTTCATCGCTGGGTCAGGGATGTCGCAGCCAAAGAAGATCCGCTTTTCTACGCAATCAAGAACTTGGACACCGGGAATATCGAAGGTGTGGCAAGTTATTTGCGCATCGCACCGGAGGCCGGGTCGATCGAAGTCGGATCAATCACCTATGGGCCAGCGCTGCAGCGTACCCGTGGTGCAACCGAAGCGATGTTTTTGATGATGGAATGGGCGTTTGAGGCGGGCTATCGACGTTATGAATGGAAGTGCAATGCGCTGAATCTTCCTTCGCGCCGCGCTGCGCAGCGATTGGGCTTCAGCTACGAAGGTATTTTTCGTCAAGCGGCGGTCGTGAAAGGCCGCAACCGTGACACCGCGTGGTTTGCCATGATCGATTCGGAATGGCCCGGACTGAAAGAAGCTTTCGAAGCGTGGCTTTCACCCAGTAACTTTGACGACGCGGGAATGCAGCGTGAACGGTTGGGGGACCTGACCGGGCTGGTGCGTGTCGCAAGCGACCCGCTTTTGTAGCAGGGTCAAATCGCCATGCGTAACGCCAAACGCGCCTGCACCAATCCGGCGACTGCCGCCTTTTCCTGATCGGCCGGATGTCCAAGTGCCCTTTTGCGCGCTAGCGCAGATGCCGCCGTTTCGAGAGCCTTGTCATGTGCGATCCGTGCAACGCCGCATAGAAACTGCGCCACGTAATCCAGGGTTTTGTTATCTGTCTTATCGCCCAAAACATCCGCGATATGTGCCATGTCATCATGGAACGCCATATGATCCGGCTCGACGACCTCGTCGCCAATTGCTCGCGGGCCCGGGGGCTGCCGATCTGCGGGAAGAAATTCAAGAACGGATTGCTGAAATTGGACCAGCGATTTGATCGGCTTTGCTAGGAAACCGTCAGCACCCGCCGCTATGGCATCGGCGGCGCGAAAGCTTTCGCCGGAAATCGCCAATAGCACGTCCACGCGAGGTTGTGCTTTCGCAAGGTCGGCGATCAGATCAATCCCGTTGCCGTCAGGCAGGCCGAGGTCTGCAATAACCACTGACGGTCGATATACCTGAAGATGTCGCCGCGCCACACGTAGACAGTCAGCACGCCGTATCCTTGCGCCGGATCGCAAACACAGCAGCCGTATCGCCTCGCAGGCGAACCGGCTGTCTTCGATAACCAGCACCGTCAATCCCAAAAGGGGGCGTTGTGCTGTGGGTGCAGGTATGTAGCGGGGCTGTTCTTCAAGCTTATCCATGATTCCTCCAAAAACCCTTTTGAGCCTCCAATGGTTACGGTCGCTTGGCTAACACGGCGTTAACGTGACGCATTGCCCTCGGCGGCTCTACGGCTCATAAACGGGTCAACTTTTTTGCTTTCAGGAGAACCACAATGATTGGTCGCCTTAACCATGTCGCAATCGCCGTACCGGATCTAGAAGCAGCGGCGGACCAGTATCGCAACGCTCTGGGAGCCAATGTCGGACCTGCCCAGGACGAACCCGACCACGGCGTGACGGTGATCTTTATCGAACTGCCAAACACCAAGATTGAACTGCTTTACCCCTTGGGTGACGACAGCCCCATCAACGGGTTTCTGGAAAAGAATCCGTCGGGGGGCATCCATCATATCTGTTACGAAGTCGATGACATAATCGCGGCACGGGACCATCTGAAATCAACCGGTGCGCGCGTTCTGGGGACCGGCGAACCCAAGATTGGCGCCCATGGCAAACCGGTGTTGTTTCTGCATCCCAAGGATTTCAACGGGGCCCTTGTCGAGTTAGAGCAGGTCTGATCATGGCAGTCATGTCTGGTATCGTATTGTTCTGCGTCATCTGGGCGATGGTCTTTATGATCGCGCTGCCGATCCGGGTGCAGACCCAAGGTGACTTGGGGCAAGTGGTCGAAGGTACGCACGCGGGGGCACCCGAACATCACCACCTTAAAAAGAAAGCGTTATGGACAACGCTCATTTCCATGGTTTTGTGGGCAATCTTTGCCGGGATCATACTGTCGGGCTGGTTTACCGTTGCGGATGTTGAAGACCTCTTGCATGGGGATCCGACACCAATTGGTGGAATAGATGGGTAAATGTGGCCGCCCCCATTATCGGTATTATCAGGTTCAACACTGGTACCGATAGCGGTATCGCCATCAGCACTCCAGCGGCCCAGATCGTGACCATGTGACGTCTGCGCAAGCGCTTGGCCTGGGCACGACCCACCCTGCGGATCGCCGCGAGGGTAAAATATTCTCGTCCCAACAGAAAGCCGTTTACCGTCCAGAAAATCAGTGGGGCAAGGGGGGCAAAGAAAACATACAGGGCCAAGGCCAGTATATTCACCCCGATCAGGACACCCATGAAGTTCACCGTGTCGCGCAGCGCATCACCGAAGGGCACGTGCGATGCAGGTGGCAGGTGGGGATAGTGCTCGGCCTCGACCGCGTCGGCTACGTTATCAAGAAACATTGACGTTATCGCCGACGCGACCGGTATCATCAGAAATATCGACAGGAACATCAGCAAGAAGGCGGCACCCCAACTGAACAAGTCGTCAAGCCATGTGACTTCGCCCAGGATCGGCAGCCAGTTATCTTCACCGGTCAGCCAGTCGATAAACCAGACGAACCCTGCCGAGACCCCAACAAGCAACACAAGCGCCAGTCCGACCCCGATGATCAGAACGCGCCGAAAACGCGGATCGGCGACCTGACCGACGGCCAGCCAGAAAGCGCGCAGGATCAGTGTTATAGCCATGTGGTTATCGCTGCGACGTCTGGCCGGGGCCGATCTGGTGGGGGGGTGGTCTCGGTACCGATATGGATGATCCCTGCGATACGTTCATTGTCGAGCAATCCGAAGGCTTCTTGCATGAACTCCCGGTCATGGCTGACCCAACCGGTCAACCAATTGGCACCCCACCCAGCGGCTAAAGCCGCGTTGACCAGCCCCAGGCAGACCCCGCCGACGGCATAGGTTTGTTCCAGGGCCGGAACTTTGGTCGATTCCTTGTTCACCTCGATCACGGCGACTGCCAAGTGCCCCTTATCAAACTGATCGCGGCCCTTTTGTACCTGATCGTCGGCCATGCCCAAGGCCCGACCACGGACCTCGGCGATATCGGCTAGACGGCCCATCGCAGGCTTGTCGATAACGATAAATCGCCACGGTTCCAGCTTGCCATGATCGGGAGACCGGGACGCAGCGGTCAACAATGGCAACAGCGTATCCTGGTCTGGCACAGGGGTGGTCAGCGTTTTGGCGGGGCGCGAGCGCCGCGTTTGCAGGAAATGCAACGCGTCTGGATTGGGTGTTGGCATCTGGTGTCTCTCCTACAGGTTCAGCTCATCTGCCATTGCATCAATCGCATCCCGCAGGAAAGCGTCGAATCTGGGGCTGGGCTGACGGATGTGGTAATTTTCGGCGTGCGGGTCCGGCGCGGTGATATCGCTATCTGCGAGGGTCGCGATGGTGGCATGACCACAAAAGGGTACGTACGCCTCTGAATAGCCACCCTCGTGTACCAGCACCAGCTTGCCGTCACACAGTTTCTCGGCAGTCTGCTTGATGCGGAGAGTCATCGCAGCAAAGGTTGCGGCGGTGGCCTGCATCCGCGCCAGCGGGTCCACAATGGCGGCGTCAAAGCCACAGGCTACGATGATCATGTCCGGCTTGAAAGCCTCGATCGCGGGGATCGCCACGCGATCAAGCGCATGCAAATAGGCCGTGTGACCTGAACCGGCGTGGAGTGGCAGGTTGATGTTATAACCCTCGCCCGCCCCAGTGCCACGGTCGGCCAGTGCGCCGGTGTCCAGGGGGTAGTTACCTTCTTGGTGCAACGAAATCGTTAATACGTCATCGCGATCATAGAAGATCGCTTCGGTTCCGTTTCCATGGTGTACGTCCCAGTCCAATACGGCCACACGGTCCACCAGCCCGCTTGCCTTGGCGGCTTCGATGGCGATGGCAATGTTGCCAAGCAGGCAAAACCCGTTGGGGAAATCTGGCAGGGCATGGTGGCCGGGGGGGCGGCTGAGCGCATAGGCGTTTTGCAGATCGCCCTTGGCCACGGCCTCGACGGCGGCGATGGATAAGCCTGCGGAAAGCGATGCGATTTCGTATCCACCGGGGGCAAAGGGTGTGCGCAGGCCCAGTTCACCGCCGCCTGCATCGGACAGGCGTTTAAACTCATCCAAATAGGTTGCGGGGTGAACTCGCAGCAAATCGCTGCGGGAGGCAAGCGCTGCACCACGCACATCAAGTTCGGCCATCAGGCCGGTAACCTCCATCAAATTGCGTAGACGGCGCTTTGTCTCCGGGTTTTCGGGTAAACCGCCCGCCGCAAGAGGTTGTACCAACCCGCCAATCGGCATGGTGAACGCATAGTTGCCGCCCGCGTGCCAGAAGCAGCGTTCGTCCATGAAAAATCCGGTCGTCATGATCTATCCTTGTTTCGTGTCAGGCCAAGGCTGGCGCAACCAAATCGGATTGTCCATCGGGGTCTTAGGGGCTTTCTGCCAGCAACGCATTCAGATCCAGCGGGGCATTCCCCATTTTCAGCTCGCCATGGTTATCGCGGGGCCAATCCTTTTCGGGGCGATCGCGATAGATTTCGACGCCGTTGCCGTCGGGGTCGCGCAGATAGATCGCCTCGCTCACACCGTGATCGGCAGCCCCGTCCAGCGGAATCCCCGCCTCGACGATGCGCTTCAGTACCGCCGCCAAAGCCGGGCGGTCAGGATACAGGAACGCCGAATGGTACAGCCCTGTATGGCCCCGGGGTGGCGGGGTAGCACCGGCGCTTTCCCATGTGTTCAGACCGATATGGTGGTGATAACCACCTGCGCCAAGAAATGCGGCTTGGGTCCCGAACTTCTGGTTTAGGTCGAAACCAAGAATGTCGCGGTAAAAAGTGATTGCACGTTCAAGATCCGCGACCTTGAGATGAACGTGACCGACCGAGGCATGTGCCATGATGCGTACCTTTCTTTGGATATGCCTCACAAGATGGTGTGCACAAAGGCGAAACACCAGTGTGTCGCCCGCGCGGCTGCTGTGCACGAATGCGCAAGCGTTTCGACACTATGCCGCGCAAGAACGCCTAGCCGACCATACCGATAATTTCGTACGTCTTTTTCAAGATCGGCGCGGTAATTTCCCGCGCCTGGGTCGCGCCGTGGGCCAAAATGCGGTCAATCTCGGCTGTGTCGGCCATTAGTTCTGCCATACGGATGCTGATAGGTGCCATCTTGGCGACTGCCAGATCTGCCAACAAGGGTTTGAAACTGCCGAACTGTTGGCCACCGACATCGGCCAGCACCTGCTCAACAGTCTGGTCGTTCAAGGCGGCATAGATGTTCACCAGGTTACGCGCTTCGGGGCGGTCTTTCAGCCCGTCGATTTCGGACGGCAAGGCATCTGGGTCGGTTTTGGCTTTGCGGATCTTTTTGGCGATGGCATCGGCGTCATCTGTCAGGTTTATGCGGCTGGCATCTGAGGGATCCGACTTTGACATCTTCTTGGAGCCATCGCGCAGCGACATGACGCGGGTCGCCGCACCTTCGATCACCGGTTCCGTCAGGGGAAAGAAATCAACGCCATAGTCATGGTTGAATTTTGCCGCGATGTCGCGTGTCAATTCCAGGTGCTGTTTCTGGTCTTCTCCGACAGGCACGTGCGTTGCATGATAAATCAGGATATCTGCCGCCATCAGGGCAGGGTATGCGAACAGGCCCAACGACGCGGCTTCGGCGTTTTTGCCGGCCTTGTCCTTCCATTGGGTCATGCGCCCCATCCAGCCCATGCGGGCCACACAATTGAATATCCACGCAAGCTGCGCGTGCTCTGGCACCTGGCTTTGATTGATCAGAATGGATTTGGCCGGGTCGATGCCGGCCGCGATGAAACCTGCCGCCAGTTCGCGGGTGTTATGGCGCAAGGTTGCCGGGTCTTGGAATTTGGCGGTAATCGCGTGCAGATCCACCATACAGTAAACGGTTTGGTACGAACCTTCGTCCTGCATATCCACGAAACGTTTCATCGCGCCGAGGTAGTTACCCAAGGTCAGACCGCCGGACGGCTGGATGCCCGAAAATACGCGTGGAGTGAAGGTGGTGTCGGTCATTGAATGCTCCGATAAGGCTGGAAACTGCGGCCTGATCGGCTTACCCATGCACACCTAGCCCGTCAAGGAGGCCCTATGGCAGACCCAGACTTTCACCCGCCCGTAAATCCACTGCCCGCGTCCGTGACGCTTCTGTTTCTGGCCATTGCCGGTGTCGAAGCTGGCTTGTCCCTTGCCGAAGCCGGGATTATCGGAGGCCCCGGTGCGGTGGGTTGGCGCTTGGCCCTTATTCGAGACTATGGTTTTTCGGGCGATATCTTTGACTGGATGCTCGCGAATGGGCAATTTCCCCTGTCGCAACTTTTGCGGACGGTTACCTATTCATTCCTTCATCTCGGGTTCACCCACTCAATCTTTGCCGGCGTATTGCTTTTGGCCCTGGGCAAGATGGTTGCCGAAGCAATGGGCCAGGTCGCCTTTTTGGCGATCTTTTTCCTGTCCGGCATTCTGGGGGCGATAGCCTATGCGCTGGTGTTGAATGACCCGGCTTGGCTGGTTGGCGCATATCCCAATGTATATGGCCTGATCGGGGGGTATTCGTTTGTGATGTGGCGCAGGTTGTCTAGTCTGGGCGAACAGCAATATCGCGCGTTTTCGCTGATTGCGATGCTCATGGGACTGCAGCTTTTGTGGGGCGTATTCTTTGACACAGGCACCCAGTGGCTGGCCGAACTGTTCGGGTTTGCCTGTGGTTTCGGTCTAAGCTTTGTTCTTGCACCGGGCGAATGGACGAAACTGAGGAATCGTTTGCGGCACCGCTAAGGTTTCAGGACATCGACTGGATGATCTGACCCTGTGAATGCTGCTGCCCGTCGCCAACTAAAGCGCCCCCACATGCGGGGACGCTTTGAAATATATTCAAGCCGAGAAATCAAGCGACGTCGAATTCAAGCTCTTTGACCTGAGTAAAAAGGCCAGTGTCGCGAAGTTGCTTCAGAGCGGTTTCCGGTGCGGGACCGTCGATATATAGCAACGCGATCGCTTCACCCTTGGCCGCGGAGCGCCCCAGTGTGAAATTCGCGATGTTTACACCGTTCGCGCCCATGGTCTGGCCCAAGGCACCGATGATGCCGGGGACATCTTCGTTGGTGGTGTAAAGCATATGCGAACCGATTTCGGCATCAATGTTGATGCCTTTGATCTGAATGAACCGCGGCTTGCCATCCGAGAACACGGTCCCGGCGATAGAACGTTCGCGCTTTGCAGTCACGACAGTCACCTTGATATAGCCGTCGAAAACGCCGGATTTGTCCTGGTTGGTCGTGCTGATTTGAATACCCTTTTCACGGGCAACGACCGGGGCGCTGACCATGTTCACATCGGGGTTGGCGCGCTTCATGATGCCCGCAACTACCGAACAATTCAGGGCATTGAGGTTCATCTGCGACACTTGACCATCGTACAGAATATTGATCGCTTTGATCGGTTCGTCTGTCATTTGCCCGATAAACGCCCCCAGATGACCTGCCAATGTGAGCCACGGCCCCATGACTTTGGCCTCTTCGGCGGTCACGGATGGCATGTTGAGCGCGTTTGAAACGGCACCGGTAAGCAGATAGTCGGACATCTGCTCGGCGACCTGTAGTGCGACGTTTTCCTGAGCTTCGGTGGTGGCAGCACCCAAGTGTGGCGTGACAACGACGTTGGGCAGGCCGAACAGCGGATTCTCGGTTGCAGGTTCCACCTGGAACACGTCGAAAGCCGCGCCGGCGACGTGACCGGATTTCAGCGCATCGGCCAATGCTTCTTCGTCAACCAGGCCACCACGGGCGCAGTTGATGATACGTACGCCTTTCTTGGTTTTCGCCAAGGCTTCGCGCGACAGGATATTCGCGGTTTGCTCGGTATAGGGAACGTGCAGGGTGATGAAATCGGCGCGGGTCAGCAGATCGTCCAACTCGACTTTTTCGACGCCCATCTTTTGCGCTTTTTCTTCGCTCAGGAAGGGATCATAGGCGATGACTTTCATCTTCAATCCACGCGCACGGTCGCAAACAATACCACCGATGTTGCCTGCGCCAATGACGCCAAGCGTCTTGCCGGTCAGCTCAACACCCATGAATTTGGACTTTTCCCATTTGCCGGCATGGGTCGATGCCGATGCTTCGGGAATCTGACGCGCGACAGCGAACATCATTGCAATGGCGTGTTCTGCCGTGGTGATCATATTGCCGAATGGCGTGTTCATGACAATCACGCCCTTTTTGGAGGCAGCGTCCTTGTCAATGTTATCGGTGCCGATGCCAGCACGCGCGATCACCTTGAGGTTGGTCGCGTTTTCCAAAATCTTTTCGGTGACTTTGGTCGCCGAGCGAATCGCAAGCCCATCATAGTCACCGATGATTGCGGCCAGCTTGTCTTTGTCCTTGCCCAGGTCGGGTTGGAAATCCACGTCAATGCCGCGGTCTTTGAAGATTTGTACAGCGGCTTCGGAAAGGCTGTCGGAAATGAGAACTTTGGGGGCCATGATTGGCGCTCCTTTTATAAAACGGAAGGGGGGCGTGGGTGGACACCCGCCCTGCGGCCGGCGCAGGGTGGGGGACCCGGAATTATGCGTTTATTTCGGACTCAAAGGCCCATTCAAGCCACGGCAGCATCGCCTCGATATCCGAGGTTTCAACCGTGCCGCCGCACCAGATGCGCAAACCTGCGGGCGCATCACGATAGGCCCCGACGTCCAGGGCCACATCTTCGTCGGCCAGACGCTTGGCGACTGCCTTGGCAAAGGCCGCGCCGTCGGTGATACGGGCATCATTGAACTTCAGACAGACAGACGTGTTGGACCGGGTCGCCGGATCCACCGCAAGAAACTCGATCCAGTCATGGGCTTCGACGAACCGCGTGATTGCAGCGGTGTTCGCATCTGCGCGATCGATCAAGCCTGACAGGCCGCCAACGGATTTCGCCCAGTCGAGCGCCAGAAGATAGTCTTCGACGCAAAGCATCGAAGGGGTGTTGATTGTTTCACCCTTGAAAATGCCGTCGATCAGCTTGCCACCTTTCGTCAGACGAAAGATTTTGGGCAGGGGCCATGCGGGTGTGTAGCTTTCAAGGCGTTCAACCGCACGAGGGCTAAGGATCAGCATACCATGGGCGGCTTCACCCCCGAGAACTTTTTGCCAGCTGAAGGTCGTAACGTCGAGCTTATCCCACGGCAGGTCCATCGCAAAGGCGGCTGACGTGGCGTCGCACAGGGTAAGGCCCTTGCGATCAGCGGGAATGACATCGCCGGTAGGTACACGCACACCGGAGGTAGTGCCGTTCCAGGTAAAGCAGACATCGTTGTCATAGTTAAGCGACGCCATATCCACGATCTGACCATAATCGGCCGTGTGAACAGTGTGCTCTATTTTCAACTGTTTGACCGCGTCGGTAACCCAGCCTGCTCCAAAGGATTCCCAGGCCACCATTTCAGCGGGGCGTTCTCCCAACATGGTCCACATAGCCATTTCATAGGCACCTGTGTCCGACGCGGGAACGATGCCGATTCTGTAATCAGCCGGAACGCCCAGTATTTCACGAGTGGTCTCGATCGCTTCAAGCAGCTTGGCTTTGCCAGGGGCAGCGCGATGGCTGCGGCCCAAGGGCGCGCTTGCAAGTTTGGTCAGATCATAGACGGGGGGTTTGGCGCACGGGCCAGAGGAAAAACGCGGATTTTGAGGCCGCGAGGTCGGTACTGTAATAGCCATTTAGCTACCCTTTCAGATAAGCGCCCTTCGTTGGGGAAGGGTGTCCCACCGCTGCATCTAGAGTGGTGCGCGCTCTGGCACAAGCCAGAAAACAGCGATAGAACGCCTCTTGAAATGCTTTTTACGACAACTTTGACGCGGATCGGAAACTTGACCTATGCATAGCGTGACTCTTTTAACCTCTCCGGAACGACCTCATCTTGAACCGGTCTTGGTGGATAGTCTGCGTAATGCCTGGGGCGGTGGTGATGCGGTTTGGCTGGCACCGGACGAGGCGGCCACGTTTGAAATGAAGCGGATGCCGGGCAACCGTTGGGATGTCTGGGCAGAATGTCAGGGCATGGGGGTTGATTTGGTGATTACCCCGGCCGAAGGGCGACGCAAGAAGATGTTGTTGGCGGATATGGACAGCACCATTATTCAACAGGAATGCATTGACGAACTGGCAGACGAGGCGGGTGTCGGGGGGCGGGTGAAAGACATCACGGCGCGGGCGATGAACGGCGAACTGGACTTTGAGGCCGCGTTGCGAGAGCGGGTCGCCTTGCTGAAGGGGTTGGACGAGGCCGTGATCGGGCGGGTTTTGTCGTCCCGGATTAGCCATATGCCCGGAAGCAAGGTGCTGTTGGCGACGATGAAAGCGAACGGTGCCTACAGCGCGCTGGTCTCGGGGGGGTTTACTGCATTCACAACCGCCGTCGCTGCGGCGCTTGGCTTTGACGAGAATCGGGCGAATACCCTGCTGGTCGAGCAGGGCAAGCTTACGGGAGGTGTCGGCCATCCGATTTTGGGCAAACAAGCCAAGGTAGATGCACTGGAGAGTATCACCGCGACGCTGGGGATATCAGAGGCCGATGTGATCGCGGTTGGCGATGGCGCAAATGATTTGGGAATGTTGCATCGCGCAGGAATGGGGGTGGCGCTTCATGCCAAGCCGGCGGTCGCCGCCGAGTGTGATCTGCGCGTCAATTTTGGAGATCTGACAGCGCTATTATTCATTCAGGGGTACGGGATAGACGATTTCGTAAGCTAGCCGGAAACGAGAAACATGGGGCGCTGCCCCATACCCCGGGATTTTATGCCATTTGGAATGTCGGTGTCGAGCTAGGCAAAGGCGGCGGCGGGTTTAAGCATTCCGGTAATGATACCACGCCGATTTTCAATCGGAGCGTTGCGGTACTTCACAGCCTCCGGGTGGTTTGCGTCGAGTGCGCCCAATTTCACCAGAATGGAGGTGATCGCGCATTCGGCCGCACGTTTGGTTCCGCAGGCTGCCTTGAGGGCGACACCGATTTTCTGGTCGGGCAGGATAGCGATAAAGAAGCCTTCGGCACCGGTTTTCAGAGCCACCTTGCCATTGGTCGCGCGCATGAGGTTGGTACAGGCACGGGTTTCTCCGGCGACCAGATCAGGGTGCAGGCGCATCGCCTGATGCAGCCTTGCTTCCGCAGACCCGTCCGGGGCAGCGGCAAAGTGGGCCATTGCCCGGCCCATGCCATGCAGTGTTGTTGCAAAGTTCGGAACGGAACAGCCATCGATTCCGAAGCCGGGGGAGGTCGTGCCGGTCACAGTCTCGAAGGCTTCGAGGCAGGCTTTTTGCACCGGATGATCAGGTTTTTCGTAATCAGGGTGGCCGGCCAGATGTGCATTCACGGTCAGAAACCCCGCGTGTTTGCCAGAACATTCGTGATGGATCTGGCAAGGCGCGGTACCGGAGCAGACAAGAGCATTTCGCGCAGCGGCATCGCCGGGTTCAGCGGCACCGCAGCGAAAATCGCTGTCGGTGAGATCAAGCGTTTCGAGCCAGTTCCTGATCAGGCCGACATGCAGGTCGGCGGCCTGGTGGGAGGCACAGGCAAGGGCGAGGTGCCGGGCGGTGAGGCTGTATCTGTCGGCAGCACCCGATTGAACGAGAGGCAGCGCCTGAATCATCTTGGCGGAGGAACGCGGCAAAATTACCTGGTCGGGGTTGCCCCAGGCATGAAGGATGTCACCATTTTCGTCGCACACCACAGCATGGCCGTAGTGAACGCTTTCAAGGAAAGGTCCGCGCCAGATTTCGGCAAAGGGGGCAGCTTGGGTCATGTTTCGTCCTTTTCGTGGGCGAATTCCTGCCAATCAGGGTTTCGCCGGTCGCCTGTTTGTCGTTATTATGCTTGTTGTCGAGAGAAATACAGGTCCTTTGAAAAGAGCGTCACCCGAATGGCTGCCTGAAGGATTGTATGAGATGTTGAGGTTAACGGCGGCTGGAGGCCCAAGTAGATGATGAACTTTAAGACGATCGGTTTCGCGGCGGTGCTGGCGGGTCTGGGCGCGGGCAGCGTTTGGGCGCAGGAGCAAAGCACAAACCGCGTTGCAGCTGAGACCGACTGGAGTGTTTTTGTCGAAGACAATCCCACGGAATGCTGGGGGGTGTCGACACCGAAGGAAGCGGTGAATTCGCGTGATGGGCGGGTCGTCGCGGTGAACCGCGGGCAGACATTGCTGATGGTTTTCTATCGGCCAAGTGCTGGAGCCAAGGGACAGGTTGCCTTCACCGGCGGGTATCCGTTTGCATCTGGATCGACGGTGAACATGAACATCGGTGGGACCAGCTTTGAGCTGTTTACCGAAGGCGAATGGGCATGGCCCGCGACACCCGAGGATGACAACAAGATTATCACCGCCATGAAGCGTGGGTCTGATGCCGTGTTAACGGGGCGGTCGGGTCGCGGTACCCAGACGAAAGATACATTTTCGTTGCTTGGCTTCACTGCCGCCGTCGAAGACGCAGCGAAGCGCTGCGGCGGGTAAGACTGGCCCATTGACATTGAAGGGTCCTGCCACCAGCGGGGCCTTTCTGTATTTGGTGTTCAATTCACAGGACCTTGCTGGTTGGCGAGACCGAACACAGCGGCGAGGAAGTGTTTTCTTTTGATTCGAGGGAAAATGCCTATATAGAGCGCCTCAACCCCTGCATCCGGAGAATCCCATGTCTGCGACCGCGCCGATTACCCAAGACGTCATGACCCTTCCACGTAAACTGCCGGAGGGGCTGGCGAATCTGGTCGGCATGACCCGTGATGCGATGCGCGACGCCTTGATCGCGCATGGTACGCCGGAAAAACAGGCCAAGATGCGCGTGGGCCAGATATGGCAGTGGATCTATCAGTGGGGAAAACGTGATTTCGCCGATATGACCAACCTGTCCAAAGCATTTCGTGCCGAGTTGGCGGAACGTTTCGTGATCGAGGTGCCCGAGGTCGTGACCAAGCAGGTGTCAGAGGACGGGACCCGTAAATATCTGGTGCGGATTGCCGGCGGTCACGAAGTGGAAGTCGTGTATATCCCTGAAGAAGACCGTGGCACTTTGTGCGTCAGCTCTCAGGTCGGGTGCACGCTGACATGTTCCTTTTGTCATACCGGCACGCAAAAGCTGGTGCGAAATCTGACCGCGGCCGAGATTATCGGGCAGGTGATGGTGGCGCGGGATGATCTGGGCGAATGGCCGGTGCCGGGGACCATTACTGAGGCACCTCGGCTGTTGTCCAACATCGTGCTGATGGGCATGGGCGAGCCGTTGTACAACTTTGAGAAC
>TARA_R110000787_G_scaffold280763_2_pt1 | contig 23994 bp, 23 predicted proteins | sample TARA_R110000787 | Tara Oceans TARA_R110000787 (sample SAMEA4397920) | marine metagenome | biome: Polar Biome; feature: [DCM] deep chlorophyll maximum layer (ENVO:01000326); material: water (ENVO:00002006), including particulate matter (ENVO:01000060) such as... | depth 35 m | reverse complement strand
TGCACAAGCCGGTCCAGATCCTGTGGTTTGGCTCGGACGAATTCGTGCTGGTGATCACCGTCATCTTCGTCGCCGTAATCCTCGGCGGGATGCTCGGTTGGGCGCTCGTTTCGGGCCTTCTCCTTTTCGTACCCTGGCTTCGCACCAAGCCGCGCGGCTTCATCCCGCACATGGCCTGGCGCTGGGGCGTCGTCAGCTTTCGCAACTATCCGGGTCCGACCCAGACCCAATTTTTTGAGTGAGCCCGGCAATGTTCGGACGCAAATCTCCTGATACGGGCCCACGCGATCCCTTGCTCGGCAAGCCCGCCAGCTTCGGCATTCATCGCTATCTTCAGGGCTCGAGCAACCTGTTCGAGGAGAACCGGCTGCTGAAGCTCGCCGTGGTCGGCCTGTTCGGCATCACGGCAGTGCTCGGCACGCTCATCTATACCTCGAACCAGAACACGCGCACGGTGGTCGTGCCTTTCGGCGCGGGCGGCGATCTCTATGTGACCGGAGCCGCGCCTTCGGAAGCCTATCTGCGCACGATCACGCGCAATGTGGTGTCATTGTCGGGCACCTATTCCGCCTATTCGGCGGACCGGCAGTTCCAAGAACTGCTGAGCATCGTCCATCCCTCGACCTACAACAGCGTGAGGGACAGCCTCAACCGGCTACTCGACGAGTTGGCCGACAATCCGACGCTTTCGATCGCGACTTACATCCGCCCCGACCAGCCCGTGACATGGACGAAGACCGAGATCCTAGTGCCGGTGGAAAAGGTCCGGGTGATCGGCGGCGTGATCCGCAAGTTCCGGGGAAACTTACGGATTCGCTACGTGATCGACAATGGCCGCTTCTGGCTGACCGCCCTCAATGAGGAAAAATTCGATGCCCAGTCTCGCTAAAGCCTTGGGGCCGAGCCTGCTGCTGCTCGCCCTGCCGCTCGCTGCTCCGGCGGCCGCGCAGACCATCGTCGCGCTGCCCGACCAGACCAGCACGATCCGCCTGTCCAACCGCGACGTCAATCACGTCATCTGCGCGGGCGGCGAGATCGAGGACGTCAAATTCTCGGCCGAAAAGGCGATCGCCGTCGAGCGGGCCGGATCTGACGCCTGGATCAAGTTCCTCGTACGCGAAATCGACGATGCGGGTGCCGTGACGCGCACTTATGTCAGCGTCCCGTCCGAGTTTTTCATCACCTGCAACGGCGCGGTTTATGCGCTCTACGCCGAGCCGTCCGATATCCCGGCACAGACCGTGATGCTCCAGCCCGGCAGCGACCAGCGCGCGAAGGCGAATGAGGAACTGCTCGGGCCGCTGGTCGAGGAAGAGCGCGCGGTCTCGATCACGCTCTCGTTGCTCCAGGACCGGATACCGGCAAGCTTCACCAGCGTCGCGCCGCGCTCGGCTCCGCTTCGCCTGGGTCTCTTGCCTGATGCCAGCGTCGAGGAGCGCCGCCGGATCGAGATCGACGGGTCCGGCCTCTCCGCATCGGAATATCTGGTGTCAGTCGCAAGCGACACGCTGCTCGATGAGCGCAGCTTCCTCGACAGCGCGCTCGGCGCCAATATCTTCGCCATCACACTCGATCGCGGCACCCTGTCGGCAGGCGAGACCGCGCGGCTGATCGTCGTGCGCCGGGGAGCCGGGCAATGAGCCCCGCCGGTCCCACCGATCGCGGCCGCGGCGATCGCGGCGATCGCACGCCCCAAGGGCGGGACAGGAAACTCGACCTCGACGGCTTTCAGGAAGACCGCGCCCGCCCCGGCCTCGCCTCGCGCGGTGCCGCGCTGCTCGATCTCAAGGCGCGATGGCAGACGCTGAGCGCGCGTCAGCAGCTGCGCCTCAAGCAGATCGGCGTTGCCGGCGTGATCGGCGCGCTGGGGCTCGGCCTTTACTCGGCGAGCGGCGACAAGGCGGAGGAAGCGGCGGCGGCGCCGCCGAGTTCGCATCTCGACATGGGGGCGGGACTTCGCGGCGACAGCCTCGAGATCAAGCTGCGCGGAGACCTGAAGAAGATCCTGGACGGGCAGCAACTGCTCGGCGACCGGGTCACCGCGATCGAGGAAGGCAAGATCGTGCCCGGGGCCGGCACCACGGACGCGGTCGACGGCGACCTGCCGCCCGCGATCCCTGGCACGGTTCCCGAGTTTCCCGAACCGCCAGCGACCGGCGGTATCGATCCGTTGGCGTCCGCCCCTCCGGCGCCTCCGGCCGCACCGCCTGCTCCCCCGGCCCCGCCCGTAGAGAAGACGGTGGGCGCGATCGGAGCCGCGACCAGTCCGATCGCGTCCACCGACGCGGCAGGAGGCGCCAAAAAAAAGACCCGGACGATCTATTTGCCGCCTGGTTTCATGAAGGCGCGGCTGCTGACCGGGATCGACGCGTTGGCGAGTCGGGACGCGACCAACAATCCCGAGCCGCTGATCGCTCGTGTCCAGGCGCCTGCCGTGCTGCCCAATGACGTGAAGGCCAATCTCTCCGGCTGCTTCGTCATCGGCAACGCCACGGGATCGCTTGCCAAGGAACGGGTCGAAGTCCAGCTGGTCAGCCTGTCCTGCGTCGATTTTGACGAACGCTCGGTGGTCGATCAGCCGATCAAGGGCTTCTTTGTTGACGCAGACGGCAAGAAGGGCCTGTCCGGCAAGGTGGTCACGCGCGCCGGCGCGGCGCTGGCCCGCTCATTCATTGCCGGAACCATCACGGGCGTTGCGCAGACAGTCGAGAATACGGTCGGCGACGTCTCGACGTCAGCCCTGGGTTCGGTCCGCACGCTCGATGCGGGCCATGCCGCCAAGGCAGGGATCGCCGGCGGCCTCTCGCGCTCGTCGGACAAACTCACTGATTTCTATCTCGATCTCGCGCGCCAGGCTGGTCCTATCGTCGAGGTCGGCGCGGCCAAGGATGTCGTCGTCGTCATCCAGGAGGGCGTGAGCCTCGAAATCAAGCCGACCGCGGGGAGCAAATTCTGATGCGCCCGCCTCACACCCATTGGCCTCTCATCCAACAGGAAGTTCACCCCATGCGGCTATCCCCGCCCTCGCGCCTATCGCGCACCGCTTCCCTCATCCTCGCCTCTTCCGCGCTATTCAGCTTAAACGGCTGCGCCACGCTGGGGTCGGTCATGTCGCCTTACAGCGAGAAATTCTCGTGCAAGAATGACGATCATGGCCAGTGCATCCATCCGGACAAGGCCTATGCCGACGCGGTGGCGGGCGTCGCGTCGAAATCGGATCCGACGGTCACAAGGGACAAGAAGCTGCTGCGGGACCGCAAGTCCGCGGAAGGTTCGGGAAAGCCGGGCACCGGCAAGGGTGCGTCTGGCGCGTTCGAAGGCTATCGCGACAGCGTCTATCGCGAATTGCAGGGCCTGATCGAACAGCCGGTCACGCCGATGCTCAAGCCCCCGCGCACGGTGCGCACGCTGATCCTGCCCTATGCCGACCGGCAAAGGCCCGACCGGCTCTACATGCCGCGCTACGTCTATTCGCTGGTCGAACGCCCGCAATGGGTGGTGGGCGACTATCTGGTCACGCCCGTGTCGCCGGCGGCCCGCGCGAACGTGCTCGAGCAGGTCAAGGACCGTCCCGGCGACACCCAGAACGATGCCCAGAACGATGGGGGTCCGCGGCCATGAGCAGTTACCAATCGGGCATGACGCTGGCGCGGCTGCGTCGCAGCGTCGAGCGCGACAGCTACTCGGATTACCTGCCGCTCGCCGCCTGGGTCGAGGAAGAGCAGGCGTTCCTCACCATCGACGATGGCTGGGGCTATGCCTGGGAACTGGTCCCCGCGGCCTATTTGTTCGCCCATGTCCATGAAGCGCTGCTTGGCCTGCTCAACGTCAATTTTCCCGAAGGGACGATCCTCCAGCTTCAAAGCTTCGCGGACCCGCTGGTCGAGGGTGCGCTCGATGCGTTCCTTGACCTCAAGACCCGGCCCGATCCGCTGATCCAGGCGTCGGCAAGGCGGACGTTCGACTATCTGCAAGGCGGCACCATGGGGCTGAAGGCGCTCCACGGCATCCCGATCCGCAATTTCCGTACTTTCCTTTCGGTCAAGACCAGAGCGCCCATGGACAGCGATCTGCGGCGGCAGATCGAGGAGCAATTGTCGAAACTTGGCATCCGCCCGATGGCCGCGGGCGAGATCATCACCTTCTATCGGCGGATATTCAACGGTGTGCATGCGTCCGCGCCGGGCGTGTTCACCCAGACCGCCGATGTCCCCTTGCGCCGTCAGATCATCGACGCGGGACCGGCGCTGCGTTTCGAGGGTCCGGAAGTGTTCCTCGGCAACCAGGTGGCGCGTTGCCTGACGCCCAAGTCGCCGCCTCGCCGGATCACCGCCGAGCGCGCCAATCGCCTGACCGGCGGCATGCGCGGGTCGGCCGAGGACAGCGACCAGATCGGCGGGCCGTTCCTGTTCACCTTGAATGTGCTGTTCGACCATTCGCAGTTCGAGATCCACAAGCGCGCGCAAATCCTCTCCGCGCAGAAGGCGGCAGGCAGCTTCGCGGTCGAGGTCGGCAAGCAGATCGAAGAGATTTCGTGGATATTGGATGAAGTCGGCAACAGCCGCTTCGTCTCGGTGATCCCGACGCTGTGGGTGTTCGGCCGCGACAGCCATCAGGCGCGCGAAATGGCGGCGCGCGCCAAGCGGCTATGGGAATCGGAGCCGCTGCCCTGGATGGTCCAGGAGGAAAGCTACCTCAATCCTATCCTGCTCGCGGCAAGCCTGCCCTTCGGTCTTTACCCTGAGCGCCGGACGATCCGCATGCTCCAGCGCGACTTCCGGGTGCCGGTGCGAGCAGGCGTTCTGATGTCGCCGATCCAGACCGATTTCCGCGGCGGCGGGCGCCCTGCGCTCCTCTACACGGGCCGCAAGGGGCAGCTCATCACGCTCGACCTCTTCGATCCAAGGATCAACAATTATAATTTCATCGTCTCGGCGGAGTCGGGCGCGGGCAAGAGCTTCCTGCTGAACAATCTTTGCCAGCAATATTTCGCGCAAGGATCGCTCATCCGGATCATCGACATCGGCGGAAGCTATCGCAAGCTCTGCACCCTTTGTTCGGGCCGCTACATCGATCTGGGCGAAGAGCATCTCGTCCTCAATCCGTTCGATCTCGGCCTTGCGCTCGATGGGGATGACCGAGAATCCGCGATCAGCATGGCGGTGTCGATCGTTGCCGAGATGGCCAACGCCGCGACCCGCAAAGGCGTCACCACCTCGGAATGGAACCTGCTCAAGTCCGCTGTGCAGTGGGCGATCGAGTCCGGCCGCGCCGAAGCGGGGATCGATGCGGTGCGCGAATGGCTGGGGTCCTATCCCGCCAACACCGCCTCCGATCTCGACCGGGTCGACCATCTGGTCCCGACTGCGCGCGAACTGGCCTTCAACCTGCGCGATTTCGGGTCGGACGGCGCTTACGGCCATTATTTCAACGGACCCAGCACCTTCGACATCTCGAACGACGAATTCGTCGTCCTCGAGCTCGAGCGCCTAAAGGCCATGCCCGACCTGTTCAACGTGGTCGTGATGGTCGTCATCAATGCGGTGACCCAGGAACTCTACCTGTCCGCGCGTGACCGTCCCCGCTTCGTGCTCTGCGACGAAGCCGCACAGTTCATGACGCGCGAAGAAGGCCAGGACCTGTCGCGCCTCGCCGAAGCGATCAGCCAGGGCTACCGCCGCGCCCGCAAATATCGGGGCAGCTTTGGCATCATTCTCCAGAGCATGAACGACCTGCTGCTGTTCGGCGGCACCGGCCAGGTGATCCTCGAAAATGCCGCAACCCGGTTCCTGCTGCAGGGTTCGACCTACGACAAAGCGGTCGAGAACAAGATTCTCGATTATTCGGGCTTCGTTCTCGACCTGCTGAAGTCCGTCCGCAACAACAAGCCCAACTACAGCGAAGTGTTCATCGACAGCCCGCTCGGGCTCGGTATCGCCCGGCTCGTCGTCGATCCCTTCTCCTATTGGATCAACACGTCGGCACCCGAAGATGTCGCGGCCTTCGAGGCCTTGGTGCGCAGCGGCCGTTCACCACTTGAAGCGGTCTGCGATCTCGCCGGCGTCGATCCCGCCGAGATACGCGGGAACGCGGGCAAGACGGACGGCGCCGTCGCGTCCAGGCGGAGTGCGCTGTCATGAGCCGGCGTCCCGCATCGCCCGACCAGCTGCCCCTTCGGCTCGTGGAGACCGCCAACGATGATCTGGAACGGATCGTCGAGGCACGCGTGGCGGCGCGGGCCGAGGCCGACGCGCTGCGCTGGCGATTCCGGCTCGTCATTATCGAATCGGTGATGATCGCCACGCTCGTGCTCGCCGCCGGCGTGGTTCTCGAGCAGCCGACCGGCCTCGTCCTGCGCGGCGCGGCGATGGTCGGCGGCGGCTGCTTCCTGACCGGGCTCCTGTTGATCGGACTCACCGGCGCGACAAGCCGCCTGCTCGCTCGCCTCCGGAGGACAAGATGATCGAAACGAAGATTCGCGACTTCCTGCATCCCGGCACCGGCGAAAGCCTGGCCAACATCGAGCGCAAGCCCGACGAGACGCTCCACGCCTATCTGGTGCGCTGCCAGTCGGAATTGAGCGATCGGGTCGTCCTGCTCGCGGCCGCCCGCGATGGGTACATTACGACACTGGGTCTCCAGCGCAAGCGCTGGCGGCGGCGCAAGCTCCTTCTCGGGCTCACCGGGCCTATGATCGCCGCGCTGGCTTACGCGGGTCTCACCTCTTGCGGGATCGAGAAGAGCCTGCCGGCACCCCTCGTGGCCGGATTGATCGCATGCGCTGGATTTGGCGGCGCCCCGCTGGCGCTCGGCATCGCGCACATCGTCGATCGATTTCCCGACTGGATGGCCGCGCGGAAGGAACGGAGTTGGCGATGAACAGCTTCTTCTCAGGTGCGGCATTGAGGTCGCCCCTCCGGTCGGTAGTCGGCGGCACGTTTCGTCTTGCTGCCAGGCTGGTCGATGGCGGGATCAGCAAAACCCCTCCAGTCCCCATGGAGCGACCGGAGGACGCTTTCGGCCGACCGCAGATGGCGCCGCGCCTGCCGGGCGAAACGCAGGATGAATATTTGGCGCGCGTGCATCGCGCAAACGAAGCGGCGATCATGACGCTGGGCCGCGCCATCATCTCATTGGATCATCAAATCACGCGGGGCGGCATGGTCGTGGCTCTCCGCTTTCGGCAACTCCTGGTCCTCGAAGCAGCGGCGGCCTCGCTCATCGTGGGGCTGTTCGTGCTGTTTCCCGACATGCCCACTCTCATGCGGCTCATCATCCTTGTCCTGACGCCGATCACTTTGGCTGGCGGAGGGTTCTGGTTTGCAAACCACGCGTTGGCAATCGGAGAGGCCCTCGACAGACATGCGCAGCGGTGGAACCGATGAACGGCATCCTCTCCGCCTCGCCCTGTCCGTCGTCGATCCGCCTGCTGGTGGGCACGCATCTGCTGCTGATCGTGCAGTCAGGGCTGGTGCTGTGGTCGGCACCCGACCTCGGCGGCAACCAGGCGCTCATCTGGCTGACTCTCGTACTCGGTCTTTCGGCTTTCATCTGTGCGGTCTGCGGCGAAAGCCGCACGCCTCCCGTGCCCTGGAGGGAGCGCCGCCGTGGCCGATGATCAGAGCCGTAAGGACTGGCCGATCGTGGTCTTTCAGTCCGCGACTATCGCAGGTCTCGTCGCCGGATCGCTCCTGCTCGCGTCCACCGCCCGCGCCGAAACCTCCACTATCGGGCGCACCTGGCCAATCGCCGAGCCCGACGCCATGGCTGAGATCGAGGCGCGCGCGGCGCGGCAGCCTGCGGACATAAAGGAGAAGTTCGGGCCGCGATCGGGCTGGAGCGCGCTCAAGGGCGCCATGCTCGCGACCGCGCGCGAAACCCGGGTGCGACACGTCGTGCCGTTCTACACGCTCGATACCGAGATCCGCCTGCCGGACGGCAAGCTCCTCTACCCCAAGGGCTTCACCTTCAACCCACTGACCTATGTGTCGCTGCCGCAGCGCCTCGTCATCGTGCATCCGCGCGATCTTGGCTGGGCACTGAAGACGGCAACGCTGACTGACTGGATCATCCTGACCGGTGATGGCGATCCCAAAGACGACGCCCTCTCGCTGGGCGAACGTCATGGCCGCGCGCTGTTCATGCTCGAGGAGCAGGTGAAGGACCGGCTCGGCCTCACCGTCGCCCCCGTGATCGTCCGCCAGGTCGGACAGAAGCTGGAGCTGACCGAAGTGCGGCTCGCTCGCGCCAACCCGCGAAAGGCAATCCCATGAGCCATGTCGTCTCCCTGCTGCGCACCGGCGCGGCGGCCATCGCCCTGTCTCTGCTGGCGCCGGCCACGCCCGCGCATGCCTCCAAATGCCCTTCGGACACGGTGTTCAATCCCGTCACCAAGGTGCGCTGGAACTGCATCTTCCCGATCACGATCGGCGGGGTTCGGGTCGGAAGCTACGACAAACTCGACAAGGAACTCGACGCGCAGTCGGCCTCGAAACCGCTCTGTGCCTGCCGCAAGGGCGCGACATTCTGGTTCGGGGTCAAGGTCAGCTTCTGGACGCCCAACCGCATGATCGACGTGGTGACCGAGCCAGGTTGCATGATGGCCTTGGGCGTCGATCTCATGTCGACCGGCGGCAAGCTACAAGGCAGCCAGTCCTCGATCTCGGACGGCACCAACACGACAAAGCTGTTCGCGCAGATGCACTATTACATCGCGCCGGTCTGGAAGATGCTCGACATGTTCACGGACCTGCCGTGCATCGAGGACGGTGGCTTCGATGTCGCGATGATCACCGAAGTCTTGCCGACGTGGCAGTCGGGGACGCTGGGCGCGATCATCCAACCCGAAGGTATCCTGTTTGGCAACCCGGCGGCAGGGCTCGCCTGCATGGCGGATAGCGCCGCGGCGGCTGCGGGCAAAACCATCGACCCGCTGTTCTGGTGCATGGGAAGCTGGGGAAGCACCTATCCCGTTGCCGGCGACATTCACATGGGTGACCGCGTTGAAGGCTGGGCCGGCCTCGCCGCGCGCGGCACCTTCATGATGGGCCGCCTGGGCGCACTCACCGTTCATTCCGAGGACGGCTGCTCGTTCAAGCCACAGCCGATCTGGACCAAGTCGCGCTACAAGCTCCAGATCATGGAACCCGTCAAGGGCGGGAAATGCGTCAATATCGGCCGGCCCGGCGCGCTCTGGACATCGGGCAAGCACGCGCCCGGCAAAGACAACGCCCAATTCATGCTCTTCGAAAAAGCGATCTGCTGCGCGGGAATTTCCACGCCATGAGCCAGTCGCTTCCCCCAACCCGCGCACTCGGCACGGGCGGTTGTCCCGCTCGTCATGGAAGGCTCCCCACCGTGGACGGGCGCGCGGAAGGAGCGGCGGCGGTTCCCCCTGCCGCCGTCGCTCCACCTATGGTCAGCGCGGCCGAATGCCCCCCATCGGGGAAGGCGAGCCCCCCTCTTGCCGCGCCTCCGGTGGCGGCCGCGCTGACCACCTTCGCCATACTTGCAACCTTCGAGGGCCAGGCCGTCTTTAAGATACTCTCGCCCGGATCAGCCACGTTTCGGGCGGGAGACGTGCTCCGCTTCGCCTATGGGTCGCGCAGCACGCGCGCGAGGCAGCCATGAGGGCGCGTTGCCTGTTTCTTGTCGCAGCGGCTACCGTCGCCATGCCGGTTTCCGTGCCGGCACAAACGGTCGAGGAACGCGCCCGTGCCGCCGCCGAAGCCTCACGCGCGAAGACGTCCGACAGCGAGGCGATCCAGCAGAACTATCTGACGCCGGGTCTTGCCGGACAGCCGATTTCGACCGTCGACAACAGCCGGACGTTCAATCCCGATATCGCCTGCCAGAAGACGGCGACCCTGCTGGAACTGATCGCGCAGCCCGCATCGACGGGCGATATCGGCACGCTGCGCATCAGCCGCGACAAGAACCTCGACGGCGCGGTCGACCAGACGCTGACCCTTCCGGTTCCGGTGTCGGGCATCTGCGCCAATGGTGTGGTCTCCTGCCAGCCCGGCACCTGGAACCAGTGCAAAAGCTTCAAATGGGACGTCGCTTCGGGCGGCGATCTCAAACTCACCGAAGTCGGCCTCACCGACCTCGCCGGCTGCTATTGCGTCAATAACAGCTGCGGCTCGAACCTCGTTTGGGGCAATATGGCCTCGGTGCTGAAGGATCTGGGCGGTGGCGTGATCGGCGCGCTAACCACGGCGGACCCTCGCGTCGGCGTCGCGCAGGCGGTGATCGATGGACCGGCGATCCGCTATACCGGCGCGCAGAGTACCGCCTGCTCGCCAGACTCATCGCTTCCGCAGACCGCCTATCGCGCCAGTCCCGCGACGATCCAGGGCGACGCGGCGAGCGCGGCCGCCACGAGCAGCGTGTTCCAGGCCTTGAAGGGATCACCCGCCGGGATGGGCAAGGCGGAGCAGATCCGATCCTGCACCATCACGCGCGAAGTGTCGCTGGGCGCCGCCAAGGCGGAGGACATTATCGCGCATCTGGGCGGCGCCTATGCAACTTACGCCCCATCTCCCGAGCAGCTCACTTTCCAGATGGGCTCGCCGCGCGACGACAGTTTGCGGGGCGGAAGCTGCCGCATCTTCGAATTCCAGATGCGGCTCAGGGTCGATGATCCCGACCGGCTCTCTCAATTTCAGCTCTCGCACTATTTCTTCGACGACTGGGTCCAGCTTCGCATCGATGGGCAACTCGTCCTCTCCGATCCCGCCAACTGGACGGGGAGCGGCCTGCCGCCGGGCAAATGCGAGCGCAAGCGGACCTGGCACGCCTACCCCAATCTCGATCTCAAGCCGTGGCTGCCCAAGGGCGAGCATGTCATCTCGATGCGCGTCGCGGTCGGCGGCGAGGGAGAAGCCTTCGCGCAGTTCGACGCGCTGCTCGACATGAGCTGCAATCCGACCGAGCGCATCGTCGACCTGTGTGCGGGCTATGCTGGAGACGCGAACTGCACGCTCCATGACGAAACGGTCGATGGCGTTGGTACCTTCCGCAATGGCGTCGCCACCGGCCTCACGCCGCTCCCCCAGACCCGGCTGTTCGAAAGCGGCGCCTGCTCGCTGAGCCTGACCCGTCCATGGTTCGGGCGCGAGCGGCGCTATCGCTGCGCCATCGATACCGGATCGATGCCCGGGCCGGACCTGAGCCGCGGCGCCTATATCATCGACCACTCGACCGAGACGCTGCTGGCTGATCGCGTGAAGAATAAAGACGGCGGCTATTCGACGTCGACTCGCGACTTTGCCCTTCCTGATCGCGGCGCGGTCCCGGCTTGCGAGCCAGTCTGCAAGACCCGCGCGCCCAAGGCGAATGACGGCGTGGCGCTCGATGGCGTGGTCGGGGAAAAGCAGAATGTGCCCACTGGCTGGGACACTTTCTATCACGCCTGCAAGACCGGCAGCGGCGGCGACATATGTCCCGCGGGCCCCGGCGAGCAAATCGTCTCCGCCTGCGGCTGCCTCGACGATTTTCCCGAAGCGGTGGTCATGATGCAGACCGTCCGTCTCGGCGGCGGCGATCTCGTCTGCACGGGAGAAGTTCGATGATCTGGCGCCCTAATCTTTGGCCGACGCGGGTTGCGCTGATCGCGCTCGCGATCTGCGGTTTTCTGCTCGCCGGGCAGTTCGCGCCCGCGCGGGCACAGCAGCCGGTTTGCGCGGTCGATCTCAACGGCAATGGCGATGCCGGCGATCCCGGTGAGGTCGCGAACTGCTCCGCGATGGCAAACGATGCCTGGCTCTGCCCGATCCAGCAGACGATGTGCGCCGCCGATGCGCAAGGCGCCTATAGCTGTCCGCTCGGATCGCAGCATCAATGCCTCACTCCGGTCGGCGGCGGAACGCCGATGTGCTCGCCCATTGCCTGCACCGGAAGTGACGGCGCGGGGATCGAGGATAATCCGGTCGTCGACGATCCGGGCGCCCCCGCCGATGGCGAAGTCGATGCCGAAGGTCATTGCCTCGGCAATATCGAGATTTTCGCCGGTCGCGCCGCACGCTGCCGCCCTGCGGGGCTCAAGACGACGTTTTCGAATTGCTGCAAGGACAAGGGCAAGATCGTCAAGGACGGCATGGGCGGTTCGATTTCGTCGATCGGCACCAAGATCGCCGTCGCCAAGGGCGTGTTTACGGGCATGAAGGCCGCCTACACCGCGTTCAAGGCCGGCGCCACCGCCAGCCAGGCGGCAAGCGCCGGTGCCAATGCCATCATCGTCGGCATCGATCCGACGTCGATCGCGATCAGCCTCGCGATCAACTTCATGATGGATTTCCTGCTTTCCGGCTGTGACCAGCAGGACATGGAAGTGGGCATGCTCCGCGGGTCGGGCATGTGCCATGAGGTCGGCACCTATTGCAGTTCGAAGATCCTCGGCATCTGCGTGCAGAAGTCGAAAGGTCATTGCTGCTTCAACACCAAGCTTGGCCGCATCATCCAGGAACAGGGCCGGCCGCAACTCAAGAGCTTCAACAGCGTCGGCTGGGGCACGGCCAAGCAGCCCTATTGCCGCGGCTTCACGCCCGAAGAGTTCCAGGCGCTCGACTTCAGCAGGATGGATCTCTCCGAATATTATTCTGAAATCGAAGCTCGGACGCAAGGCCAAATCCAGATCGACATGAAGGACAAGATCGATGCCTACATGCAAGTCATTGGGCAGTAGAGCGCGCGCCTCGCTTGCGCTGGCAGCGTTGCTCGCTTCCGCCTCCGCGATGGCGCAGGACACGCCCCGCCAGGACAACGCTCGCGATCGCGCGGCCGCGGAGGGCGATACCGCGCTCGATCGGCTCGAACGCGCCACGGCGGCACGGAAAAGGCAAGCGGAAGCGCGCGGCCCGACCGCGCTGCCCACACCGTCTGAGGAAACCCGCCGCCGCGCTTTCGAAGGCTTGCGCAAGCGCGCACCTTCGCCTGCCATGGATGCGCGGGGGCGCGCCGCGCTCGACAAGGGCAAGGACGCGATGGCCGCCGAGCGCAACGCCATGGCGCGGCGGCTGGGGCAAGCGCTTGGGCTCGAAGCACCCGACATGGAGTCCATCGCCGGCGTCGCGGCGCCGCCGAACGCCAAGGGCTGGGTGCCGGTCCTGTTCGTATCTTCATCCATGCCAGTGACGACATTACGGACCTATGCCGCGCAACTCGAGAAGACGCACGGTGTCCTCGCCTTCCGCGGGATGCCGGGCGGCCTGACCCGGGTTGCACCAATGGCGAAACTCTCGGCCGAGATACTGCGCCACGATCCGGGCTGCGAAGGCCCGGCTTGCGCAATGCGGAATGTGCAGCTGATCGTCGATCCGCTGATCTTCCGCCAACACGGTGTATCGCGGGTGCCGGCGCTTGCCATGGTGCCGGGCGATCCCGCGCTTCCCTATTGCGAGCGCGAGGACGACAGCCCACGCGCTGCCCACGTCATCTATGGCGATGCGGCGCTTTCCGGACTTCTCGAAGAATATGTCCGCCTCGGCGGCAAGGAGGATGTGCGCGATGCTCAGGCTCGCCTTCAGGGCCGCTAAAGCGGGCTGGTCAGAAATGAAGCTGCTGCCGCTCAAGACGGCGGTTGCACTCGGCAGTGCGGGGCTCGGACAGCCTCCGCGTCCAAAGCAGCTCTGGAAGGCGTTCGGAATCGTGCTGCCGATCGGCCTCCTGGCCTGGTGGGCGATCCCGCAGGCGACGATCGTCATGAGCCCGTCGATCGACGCCTGGCTTGTCCGCGAGGCGCCGGGGCCGATCGCCCGGAACGATCTCGTCTCGTTCACCTTGTCGCACCCGCTCGCCGGACCGAAGCCCGTTGCCGTCACCAAATATGCCCTCTGCTTCCCAGGAGAACGGATCTCGATGATCGAGAAGCCGTCCATGAGCTATGGCGAATGGGATGGCTGGTATTATTGCAACGGCAGGCTGCTCGGGATCAGCAAGCCTTTCGGCCATGACGGTCAGCGTCTCGAACATTGGCAACCCGACAATGGTCTCATCCTGCCCGGAACGATTTATGTCGGTTCGACCCATGCGAGCGGCTTCGACAGCCGCTATTACGGCCCGGTCGCGATCGAGCGCCTTCGCCGCATGGAGAAGCTGCTGTGATGGCCGCCCGGATCGCGCTGGCCGCGGCGTTGGCGCTGGCCGCCCCTTCCGCGCTGGCCCAGCCCCGCGACGACGCCCGGACCGGCTATTGGTGGTATCAGGCGCCGCCTGCCCCGGCCGCGGAAGAGGATGATCCCGACGCGCTGGCAAAGCCGGTCATTCCGCCGATGGCGGAGCTGTCGACCTGGACGCCGCCGAAGATCCGCAAGCTGATCGAGCAGCAGCGCGATTATGCCGCGACGATGCTGACGGTCGACGCGGTGGCGGATTTCTGGCGGTTGCAGGACTTTGCGCGGCGTAAGGCCCGCGCTTTCGCCGGCGTCACGCAGATTGCGATGCTCCAGCATCCCGAACTCAACGCCAAGTCCGCCAACCCGATGGTCGGAGAGGCCCGCGATCAGCTTTCGGCGCAGAAGGACCAGGTCCGCCGCCAGTACCTGCGCGGGCGCGCGGGCGAGTTCGCGCTGGTCATGTTCTCGCGGTCGACCTGCGGCTACTGCCGCGTCCAGTGGCCGATCGTCCAGCGGTTCCAGGAGGAAATGGGCTGGCAGGTAACGCTCATGGACATCGATCGCAGGCCGGAACTGGCGCAACGGTTTGGGGTCGAGATCACGCCGACCACCATGGTGATCCGGCGCAACAGCCAACAGCGCATGGTGATCGCGAGCGGAGTCGAGGCTTATCCGAACCTCACCCAGATGGCCTATCAGGCGGTGCGGCTGCTCTCCGGCGACATCCGGCCCGAGCAGTTCATGACCGGCGCGGGCGAGGAAGACGGCTTCTTCGATGCGCTCGCCAACGGCCCGGTCTCCGCAACCGATCCTCGCGCGCTCGGCGGCGATCTTGTCGGCGCCAGCCTGGAGCCGCAGCGGTGAGGCGGCTGGTGACCTTCATGCTGGTCGGCTTGCTTGGGGGCATCACCCCGGCGTCGGCGCAGCCCGTTACCCGCGAGCAGGCGATGCGCGCGGCGATCCATCCGGTCGCTACCGAGGCAGCGATGCGTGAATGGCTCGCCCGCGTGCCCGTCACGCGCGACTGGCCGCCCGATTTTGCCGAGACCATGAAGGGCCAGGCGTCGGCCTTCATCGTCGAAATGAGCACGGCGCCGGGCTGCATTCCCTGCGCGGACCTCTGGGCAAGGTTCGGCGGGCTCGGCCAGCGCTACGGCTGGAAGGTCCGCACGATCAGCAGCCAGGAGGCGATGGTGCGTTCCGGGCGGCTCGGCCTGCCCTGGGTCGGACATCCGGTGGCGTGGGTCCGCCCGCTCTCCGATCCGAACCGCATCATTCCGGTTGCGATCGGCACCGACCACGCGCCCAACCTTGGGCGCAACCTCTATCTCGCGGCCAAGATGCTGACCGGCGTGAAACCCGCAGTCGGCATCCGCGGCATGGCGAAGTTCACCGGGATCGTGGGCGCACCGCCACGTCCCTACTCCAACCGGGCGAGGAACTGACATGGGGAGCCAAATCCTCGCCCTATCCCAGGAAAGCTGCCCACCATGGCTACCTCGCGCCGCCGCCTGACCCTGCTTGCCCTGCCGTTGCTCGCTACCTGCGGCTTTGCCTCTCCCGCGTCCGCGCAAAGCTGGGCCCAAAGCTGGTTCGACAACGTCACTTATACCAGTCCCGGCAGCTTCGAGGACCAGACCCGCGGCTACATCACCGCGGGCGGCATGTCGGGCCGGGTCGATGTCCACAACGACTATCTGATGAGCGTGACGCTGCCGAAAATCCGTGCGGGTTGCGGCGGGATCGACATGTTCCTTGGTGGCACGTCGTTCCTCGATCCGGACTATCTCGTGCAAAAGCTCGAAAGCATCCTGCAGGCCGCGCCGGCGGTCGCCTTCCAGTATCTGCTCGAAACGCTCGATGAGAAGATGGGTAACATCATCTCCAAAATGGAAGCGGCCACCAATTTCCTGAACTCCATCCAAGTCAACGACTGCCGCCTCGCCAACCGCATGGTCCAGATCGCGAAGGGCGATGACAATGTGTCGGGCATCGTCGAGGAAATGACCGGCTACAAGTCGGTCCGCGAAGGCTTTGCCAAGAGCTATCAGCAGAGCCGCGAGAAGATCCAGGCCAATCAGGGCAACCCGACCGAGGATCTCAAGGATGCGCTCGAAAACTGCCCGGCCGAAGTCACCGAGATCTTCAAGACGGGCTCGCTGCTTGCCCATGCCGCCGCGCGCGTCGGCGCGTCCGACTGGACGGGTGTCATGCGCGCGCGTGTCGGGGACGTCTATATGCGGTGGGATGCCACCGACAAGGTACCGATCTTCTCGGCCATACCTGCCTGCCCACGCCAGGACACTGAAAGCGTCGACGATTTCCTGACCGGCAAGGTCCAGTCTCGCACGCTGTCGGTTCCGCCGACATCGGCGGACTGCTCGGTCGATGGCAACGGCAAGGGTGCTCTGATCCTTGCACGCGCTCGGATGGAATCGATTGCCGTCAAGATCCGCACGCGCGCGGCATTGACGCCGGAGGAAAGGCAGTTCGTCGCCAATGTCCGCACGCTTCCGGTCTATCGTCTGCTTGAATGGGGCGTACGCCAGGGCCTGGCCGACAGTGTGATCGGCGACACGGACGAGCTGGTCGCGCTCACGCTCGCCTATCAGATGCTCAACGACCTCACACGCAGCATCGATTTCGCCGTGTCGAACGCCGAACGCGGCGTGAACGCAGCCGGGGCCAGCGACGCGGGCAATGCGAAGGTCTGCCAAACGCGCATTCTGACCAAGGGAATAGAGCAGCTGAGCGGCCTGCGTGATGAGGTGCTGCGGCAGCGAGCGCAGATGCGCCAGTCCTATATGGCCGCGCTCAACCAGGCGAACCTCTCGGCCAACTATGCCGGGGTGGTCCGCCAGCGCGACCGTGATGCGCGTGACGCCGCCGGCGCCGCCGCCAACCGCAACCGCTGAGCGAGGGCACGTCATGATCCGCATCCTTCGCGCCCTGTCAGTCCTGATCGCTCTGTTCGCGGCAACGCCCGCGCTGGCGATCGACACCAGCTTCCACACCTATGACGGCTTTGCCGAGACCGTGGACGCCTTCCGCCTGGTTTCGATGATCTTCGGCGACCCGCGCTACGAGACGCTTGTGCTGATCGTCGCGGTGGTCGGCATCGGCCTGGGCGTCCTGCTCGCCAGTATCCGTGGCTCGGGCATGGGGCTGGTCGGGTTCGGGTTCCAGATGCTGATCGGCGTCGGCCTGTTCGTCGGCATGGTGGCGACGACGGGCACGGTCCACGTCTATGACCGGGTGCGCAACGCCTATCAGCCGGTGGGCGACGTCCCCAACCTCATCGTGCTGGTCGCGGGCGTGACCAATATGATGGAGCGCGCGCTCGCCGAGGTGATCGACGACAACACCACCAATCCCCACGCCAAGCTCGAGTTCGGTGCCGGCGGCCATAGCTTCGATCTCTTCCTCAACGCCGCCAGCCCCCGCGGCCCGATGACCGACACCTTTCTCGATGCGACGATCAAGGATTATGTGCGGCAATGCTATCCGGTGGCGCGCGTCTCGCCTGCCTATGGTGTCGACGACGACACGCTGTTCCGCACCGCCACCGATCTCCCCGCCGCCTTTGCCGGGATGGCGGGGCCAGCGACCTTCAGCACGGTGTTTACCGCAACCGACAAGGGGGGGGCGACAGTCAGCTGTGCCGAGGCCTGGGAGCATATCTCGACACGCCTCTCCGAACCGGCGCTGTTCGACAATTATGTCGCGCAAGTCTGCACGCGCACCGGCTACGACATCACCAACGCGGCCCAGCTTCAGCGCTGCCGCTCGAACATCGGCGAGCTCGGCCAGATGATGATGGACAAGCCCCAGTCGCTGCAGCAGTTCCTGACCAACGTCATGCTCGGCAGTACGGTGGGCGACGTGCTGTTCGAGGACAGTCCGGCAACGGCAGCACGCATCATGGCCAATCGCGCCGTCGTCTCGTCCGGCCTCGCGACGATGTCCACGGCAAACGAATGGATGCCGACCATCCGGGCGACGGTCTTCGGCATCATGCTGTTCATGATGCCGATCGCACTCCTGTTCATCCTCACGCCGATCAACCTGCGCGTCGCCAGCTTCGCGCTCGGCCTGTTCGTGTTCGTCGCTTTGTGGGGTGTGATCGATGCCGGGATCTATCAGTTGACGCTCGGCCGCGCGACCGATGTGCTTGCCGAAATGCGCTCGAACAATGTCGCCGCGAACGCATGGATGCTGGCGCCCTCCTCGGCGATGAAGGCGCTGGCGATCTTCGGTAGCTTCCGCACGGCAGCGGCGGGCCTGGCCGGCGCCTTCGTATTCACTGTGTTCCGCTTCTCGGGCAACGTCTTCACCTCGTTCACCAGCGGCGCACTCGGCGTCCAGGGCCAGGGTACGGCAGCGGCCGCACCGCTCGCAACCAGCGAAGGTTATGCAGGCGCGCTCGAAGCGCAGGCGACAGCCGCCGGGACCATGGCACGGCGCGGCTTAGCGTCGAACTTCGGCGACTTCGGGGAACGCTCGACCTTCGGCGCGAACCGGGCGTTCGGCGCCGCGAGCCGGATGCTCGGCGAGCATGGCGGCGGCGCGAACGGAACGCCCGCATTCGGCATGGGAGGGCTCGATGCCGCGCGCGAGCTGGGCGGGATTTCACCGGCGCTGACGGGGCGCAGCCTCACCGATCCCGCGACCGTGCGCGCGGTGCGCGACAATGCCACGACCAGCGCGATCCACAATTTTGCGGAGAAGGACGCACTGCGTGCATTGGGCACGGGGTATTTTGGCGAGGGGCAATCCGGGGAGCGCGCCTTCGCGGCTTTCGCGCAGAAGATGGTTCAGTGGCGCGCGTTCGGCGAACAGCGCTCCTATGACATGATGCTGTCGGGCGCGCAGCGGCATTTTGAGCGTAGCGGCTATGATGCGAAGGATGCGGCGCTGAAGGCCTCGACGGTGATCGGTCAGGCTTCGGCCAATCCGACCTTCGCCAAGCTCATCGCCAATACCTTCGACCAGGAGCAGATGCTGCGCAATGATCTCACCGCCGCGCAGGTTCAGATTGGTGCGATGGAAGGCCGTAGGGATTTTGCGGGCGACAATGTGGCTCCGGTCGAGCGGCGCAATGTAGCGACCGAGCAGGCGCACAGGACAGGGAGCAACGAGGGTCAGCGCAATGCCGCATCGATGCTCGGCCTCTCCGTTCAGGAAACCTCTCGCCGCATCGCCTTCATCAACGCCCTCTCGAGCGAAGCCCGCTCCTTCGCCATCACCCAACTCTCCCGCGCAACCGACCGTAATGAAGCGCAGGTGATGCGCGCGCTCGAAACCTATAATGCCGCCGTACAGGTCGGGACCGCCGACGGTGCGACGGCCGAAGCGGCGCGCGAGGGCACAAGCGTCTATGGGCGCACGCGCGAGGCGGCAGGCTACGACTTCGCCGAGCGCTCGGGCAAGCTCGACGCGCAGCGCGAGGTCGGGCATGATGGCACCCGCTCGGCGGCGCGGATCGGCGAGCAGCGGCGGCAGGCCGACAATGCCGGGTTTGCTGAGGGCGCGGCGGCCGCGGGGATGTCGGTTCGGCAGGCGGCCCGGCTCGACAGCTTCATCCGCACACTATCCCAGGGCGTCGGCAATCAGGTCGATATGGCCGAGGGCGGTGCGGAAGGTATCGCCGATCGCGCCCGCAACGAGCGGCTGACCCGCATCGTCGACAACGAACGGCTCACGCGCATGCAGCAATTGCTGGGCGAGCATGGCGTGCAAATGTCGAAGCGGCAGATCGCCATGGCGCAGAATGGCGATCTCAGCCTCAACCTAACGCCCGAGACGGCGGCACAAATGTGGCGCGGCGGTCTGATCAACGAAAGTCAGCTCGGAGCAATCGCAAATGGCGGGCGTGCGCGCTTCTCGTTCGCCGACAACGATGTGCTGGTCTCCAGCTCGGTCGGGTTCCAGCAATCGGCACGCAACGACACCAGCACGCGCTTCGAAGCTGGCAAACAGGCCGGTCCCGATACGGTCGAGCATTTCCTGAGCGGCGGCGAACAGGGCCAGGCAATGATGCAGAACTGGCTGCGCGGCGGGTTCGAGATGGACCGGCACGGCAACTGGCGTTTGAATCCGCAGGTCGCCGATACACTCACAAGGGATGTGCAGGCGATCATCGCGCAGACCGGGTGGCAGCGCGGGCTGTCGCGATCGGCTCAGGACCAGGTGTCGATGGGCACGACTATCAACGCCAACATTGGGGGGTCAGTGGATACTCAGGAATCGGAAACGACAGGAGGTCACGCGCAACCTGCGGGTAGAGGGCAACAATCGAACCAAAGCCCGACTAACCAAAAGGGCCGGTCCGCATCTGGACGCGTTGGTGGCAGTCTTGGGTTCGAGAGCCGCGATGTCGGAACCACAAACGAAACGGCGCACTCTGCAATCGATATCGTCAACTACGACGTGCGCGAATCGATCGCGGCTGCCGAGCGAGCCGCTGCCCGGTCCAGCGACCCCGCTGCAACCTTCTCGCAGGAGTTGTCAGATCGCATCCTGGGACCGGACGGGATGCGCAACCGCTACCTTCAGGATGCGGACTCCGGGCGGGCGACGTTCGACATCACCGGTCCGCTTACATCGATCGAGCAGAACTCTGTGCTGAAAAGCGGGCGGTTTTCCAACGATCTGAACAATAGTTTCGGCGATGGTGATAACAGTTTCAAAAAGCGTTAGCGCTCAAAGAAACGGCCGGGATACTGAAAGCTTAAGGGGTTTCCGATCCATAGAGCCCCGGACCGTGGATCGAAAATGTCGGTGCCCGCACGGATGTTTTCCATGTCTCGCTCATGCTCCTGCCAAAGGCGAGCAATTCTGGCGGCTTCCTCATCGGACACCGGAACGCCATCGCGACGGGGCGAAACTGCCGCCAGCCAGCTTTGCGCATAGCCGACACCGAGGATCATGAGCGCGGTCATCGGGAAGAACAGGACATTGAGAAAACCAGCAGGCGCGCTGTCGTAGAATGCTTCGAGTGGCGCGACCTTTGTGGACGCCGCCATGCCGATCCACCAGACCGGGATCGCTGCCCACCAAGCCTTCGCATACCAAGGACGCCACAGCCAATCGGCTGCTTTCAGCCTTGGTGCTGCAGGTTCGGTTGCCGACAGGTCGGTTGCGGTAGTCATCGCTAAATCCTTGGATGAGAACTATAGCAGAAATCTCCGCTCATGCCACTGTCCGCAGCATCGCAGGTTGCGACACCCTTCAGCGCAAGGCGCTGAAAAAGCTGACGCCGACGATCACCAAGGCTGTTGAGGCGGCAAGCAACCACAGGCTGGCCGATATCGTCGGAGCCGAAGGTCTCCGCCATGCGCTGGCCATCGCGCCACGCGACATTACCCCACAATCGCCTGCGGAACTCGAAGCCAACAGGAAGGCGCGCGAACGTACGGCCGAGTTCCGTGAGGATATGGGGCAGCGCGCAGGCGGAATGTACGACCGCGCTCACGTCGCGACGATGCGGAGCGTGCCCCCGGCAACCATCGAAAAGCGGCGCTAGCGGCAGCAGATACTCGGTGTGCCCTATGGATCGGAGATTCGGTATCCGGATGGGCAATTCGCAAATGGCGAAGCGGTGAGGCACCTGAAGCGCGTTCTCGAAGCTCTCGGCGATACCAATCCTTGGAAGAAACTCATGGTCCCGACGACGCCGGGCGAAGGGTTTGGTGACGGCAACCAGACCTTGCTGGAACGGCTGCACAGCAAGCCGAAGCAGGATGAATTCCGCCAGGTCGTTGCGCTCGCGTCGGCATGGGCGGCGTGAATGAAGATAATTGTAAGCGGTTTTTAGGCGAATCAAGCAGGAACGCTGCCCGCATTGGCTTCATCGCAACGCCACCTCACTCCCCAACCTTTCCGATTCTCCTCCCTCATCGCCAACCTCCACGCTTCCGCGCTTTTCACCGAAATTGGGTGGAGGCCGTATTTGGCGCATTGTCCGCTCCTGGCGCGCGAGAGGGTTGCGTCGTAGTGGTTATTCCCGCTCCGGCTTGTCGTCGGCGTTTCTCGGCACTGTGCCACCCTTGTTCCGGCCATCACCGATGACCTGAGAATCGACGATCGCGCGCGCGACGAGCTCCGAGCGCCTGAAGACGCCATAGCGTTGCTTGGCTCTCGTAATGTAGTACCGCACCGTTGTTTGCGCGATGCCGAGGATCTGACCGATCTCCCAATCGGTCTTGCCGAGCGCGATCAGCGCCGCGCATTCGGCCTCGCGGCGCGTAAGCCGGGGAACATTGCGGTCGTTCATGGCGTGATGGAGATAGAGGCCCGCCCTGAATGCGAAGCCCGCGATGATCTGGAGCGTAGTCATCAGTGATGGCGTGATCTCGATCGGCTCCGATCGGGCAAAAGTGCATGACGCATAGGACTCTCTGGGCATGTGCAGAGGGACGGTGATGCCGTGAACGATGCCGTATCGCCGTGCTTTCCCGATCAGTGCGTGCTGGTTTTCAGCCAACTCGACGAAGTCCGCGATTTCGTCCCAGGTAAAAGGCCGGTCGAGACCCGCGCTCACCTCATACACCGGATCAATTACATAGGCCTGAGTCGCCATGTAAAACCGGACGAAGTCAGCAGGGTAATTCGTAATCACCATCGCGCCCTCCATGAATCGGGGAAGACCGCCGTGCTGAACCAGCGCAACATGGGGAAAGCCCAATTGTCGAGCGATACCGACGAGTGCGTCGCGTAGCATTTCGGTCGACGATGCCGAGTTGAGACGAGCGAGCGCCTCCCGAAGGCGATCTCCAATGTGCATGGGCTTCATCCTCGTTTCGAACATGCTGATCTTGCGATCTGCTCACCGCTTCATGAGATCAGGCGGTGTGGCGGGCTTTGCTGCGTGCGGGGATGGTTTGAGCATCACGGGATGCGGCTTGGAATGGGCGGAAACGACTCCCCCCGAAAATCGACCAGTATTGCATGGACAGCGCGTGGTGCACCGTATGCCCCGCGTCGGTGCAAGATGAGGGCCAAGCTGCTCCTTGATGTGTCGTTACGGGCGGGTTAATGGCTTGCGCGGCGGGTGCCGTGAGATAGGGACACGCATGCGGCCGGGGGTAATCGGTGACCGGCGCATCCCGAAATAGCGGGCCTTTGTCTTAAAGGTTCCAACACCCGCCCCCCTCCCCGACTCGCAGTAAGTGTGGATCGGAGCTTGCGGTGGAATACGCGCGAACTTGCGCGTCGCCCGTTGCAGTGCCGCGAACAGCCGCGACCCGCTTGCGCCGGCTCTGACGCGGGTCCGATTCTGCCGATGTTAACGCCCGTCTCGCATCGAAGTTCAACCCCTTGTGTGCATCAATCGGCAAGTTGAACGAAAGATGGATATAGAAGATGGCACGAAATGCACTGCTGGCGGACCCATTGACGCTGGTCCCGCGCTCCTTGCCTGATCCGGAGGTGATCACCGATGCGAGGGCCTTTGCCTGGGAGGTTCTGCGGCGTCGAGCCGACTATCGCGGCGTGGCCGCCGCGACAGAACAGATCGGCACTGCAAACGCGCCGATCGAGTTGATCCTGTCGTGCGGCGACGCATCCGAGTGGGGCTTGCGCTTTCGCGGAAATGCCAGAACGGGGCGCAGCCGACGCCCGCCTGATGTGGCACGCCGAACTGGACCCTATGACGATCCGGGTGACGGCCCAACGATGGCCTGCCGATGATGGCGAAACCTTCGACCTCCGCAAGCTGATTGTCCCGGTTACGATCTTCAAAGATGCCGCCGGAGAGGAGGCGCTGATCGGACGCGGTCGCACGGCTGTCAGGCTGAGTATCAGCGAGGGCAGCTTGCTCGACGGGCCGGTCCGGCTCAGCTATGATCTGGCGGGTCGCCGCCGTCTGAGACGCCGGCTT
>TARA_R110000787_G_scaffold248717_5_pt1 | contig 24006 bp, 26 predicted proteins | sample TARA_R110000787 | Tara Oceans TARA_R110000787 (sample SAMEA4397920) | marine metagenome | biome: Polar Biome; feature: [DCM] deep chlorophyll maximum layer (ENVO:01000326); material: water (ENVO:00002006), including particulate matter (ENVO:01000060) such as... | depth 35 m | reverse complement strand
TCTGGCCAAAGGCCGGCGCTCCCGCGATTACGTCATGTTCGTGCACTGGTCGATATCGGTCATCGCCAGCGCCGACATAGCCTGGTCCCCCTGTGGGAAGACTGAACACCGCGACCGCCGCCGAGGCCCGAGAGTGTCATCTCTTCTGTGGATGGCTCCCCTTTGCGAGTGCTCAACGAACTTATGGCAACGGTCAGTTGCAGTCTTCTGTTCGGCCTTTTGTGCAGCCTAGAATTCGACTGCTGGCCCTGATGAGGTCCGCGGACAAGATCCCAAACTAACTATCAGGCAGCGCTGTGCCAGTCCTCGCGTCTACCAGGCGAGTGCCGTCAGCCGTCACGACTTCGGCGACAGCTCGGCCAAGCCACATGCGATAGGTGACGGTCGACGGGCGCGGCAGTGGCGGCGGTGATCGCCGATGGCGATGCGAGCGCGAGGTGGCTGGGCAGGGCCGTGGTGGCGTTGCGCTCCACCAAGTAATCGCCATGCACGCGGTCGATGGGCAAGAAGCTCATCAACGCGCCGCTCGTGAACCAGAGGAGGAGCTGCGCACCGATGATAAGTGCAACCATTTGTGGGTGCGGCTCGCGAGGAGGTGCAGCCTTAGTTTCGCGCTTTTCAGAACCGCCCCTCCATAGTCGCTGCTGGCATCACTTCATGCCGGCATGTCTTTCATCATCTCGTCGTGATCGGCCGGCACACTCGCCACAAGCCCTTGTACTGCTCGCGCATCGTTCCCTGGAGCCTGGGCACGAACGCGAGCATACCCCGCGCGAAGAAGTTTAGGCGGCCATCTTTTCGCAGGCGTCGGCGCACTTGCGGCACGCGGCCACGCAATCCTCCATGCCGTCCAGGGATTCGCAGCTCGCGGCGCACGCTCGGCAGACCTCGGCGCACTCGCGACAGATATGCTGATGGTGCGACGACTTGCGCGCCATGAAGTCGATTGCGACTTCGCAAATCCTCGCACAGTCGAGCATGATCTTGATATGCTCAGGTGCGGCATGCTGGCCGCCCATTTCAAGGCAATGGTTCATTGCCATGTGCAGGCAGGTCACATGACACTCGTGGCAGGCGTCCATGCAGGCCTGCATGTCGGGGTTCATCTGATGCATCGATCCATCTCCGTCTGAGTCCCCCCACTAGAAGATACGCGCTTTGCGCGATAACCCCTTGCATAAAAATTCCAGCGGCGCTTGCCGGTTCCAGACCAAGCGATGTCGCCACCATAATTCCGCCGGCGAGCGCAAGCGGCGTCAACCGTCATCGTCGAGATCTGGCCCGCGCCCGCGCCCGCGCCCGGCTCTGCTGCCATGTCGGCCATCGGACCCGGAACCTGCTGAGCATGGGAGCGGCCATCTTTTCGGGCGTGACACTCTGCCCGTGGGGGGCCAGCGCGCGCATCGTGCCGATGACGTGCTTCAGCCACACACCCACGAGCCACAGGTCAACGCGATGTACCGTTGCGTACCGACAGCTTCGACAGTGCTTACGACACTCAAATGGGGAGCGACCTGAGGTGCGTCATCGAGGACAAGGCCGAGCCGCCAGATAGGCTCAGGACGCCAGACGCGTGAGTATAGGGCATTCGGGCCGCTCGTCCCCATGGCAGGCATTCGCAAGGTCGAGCAGTGCTTCGCGCATGGCATTGAGTGCATCCGCCTTCCGACCCAGGTCTCCCGCGCGCGATTCCGCCAGAGCCTTGACCTCCGCGCTCGCGCGCTCGCGGTCGGACCAGAGATCAAGCAGCACGCGGATTTCCCCAATGGGAAAGCCGAGATCGCGGGCGTTGGCGATGAAACGCAGGAGGTGCACGTCGGCTTGCGAATAGTCGCGATACCCGCTGTCACGTCGCGGCGGCGACGGGATAAGCCCGATCTTCTCATAATGGCGGATCATGCGCTGCGACACAGCGCTCGCATCGGAGGCCGCGCCGATGTTCACAGCGTCACCCGATTGAGACGCAGCGCGTTGGTGACGACGCTGACGGATGACAGGGCCATCGCCGCAGCGGCGATGACAGGCGACAGAAGGATGCCGAACACCGGATAGAGCAGCCCGGCGGCGATGGGGACGCCAGCGGCATTGTAGATGAAGGCGAAGAACAGGTTCTGGCGTATGTTGGCCATCGTTGCCTCGCTCAGGCGCCGCGCCCGCACGATGCCGTTGAGATCACCCTTGAGCAGTGTGATCCCGGCGCTTTCGATGGCGACATCGGTGCCCGAACCCATGGCGATGCCGACGTCCGCCGCCGCGAGAGCGGGCGCGTCGTTCACCCCATCGCCAGCCATGGCAACGACATGGCCTTCGCGCTGCAGCCGCAGGACGACAGCGCTCTTCTGATCGGGCAGCACCTCGGCTTCAACCGCATCGATGCCTAGTTTCCGGGCCACCGCCTCGGCGGTTGTCCGGTTGTCGCCCGTCAACATGACGACTCTCACGCCCTCTTTTCGCAAGGCGGCCAGCGCCTCCGCTGTGGTTGCCTTGATCGAGTCCGCAATGGCGAGAATTCCGGCGACCCGGCCATCAACGGCCGCGAAAATCGCCGTCGCTCCGTCCGCCCGCAGCTCATTGGCGCGTGCAGCCGCGGCTGACACATCGATGCCATTCTCTTTGAGATAAACGGCGCCGCCCAGAAAGATCCGCTTGCCGTCCACGGTCCCGACCGCGCCCTTTCCGGTAGGCGAGTCAAAGTCGGAAACCTCGGGAACGTCGATGTCACGATCCTTCGCGGCCGCGACGATCGCGAGCGCCAGCGGATGCTCCGACGCCCGCTCGACGCCCGCCGCCAGGCGAAGAAGATCGTGCTCCGAAAAGCCGTCCATCGCCACGATATTCGTGACCGATGGGCGCCCTTCTGTCAGCGTGCCGGTTTTGTCGACGACGATCGTGTCGACCTTTTCCATGCGCTCCAGCGCCTCGGCATTCTTGATCAGGACACCGAGGCCGGCCCCCCGTCCGATCCCGACCATGATCGACATCGGCGTCGCGAGACCCAGCGCGCAGGGACAAGCGATGATCAGCACCGCGACCGCGGCCACGAGGCCATGCGCCAGTCGCGGTTCTGGACCCCATATTCCCCAGATCGCAAAGGAGAGCAGTGCGACGGCAAGCACTGCCGGCACGAACCAGCCCGCAACCTTGTCGGCCATGCGCTGGATCGGCGCGCGCGAACGCTGCGCATCTGCCACCATCTGGACGATCCGCGCCAGCATCGTATCCCGGCCAACCTTGTCCGCGCGTATGACGAGCGATCCTGTTTGGTTTATCGTGCCCGCCACTACATGGGCATCGACCGTCTTCGTCACCGGCATCGACTCGCCAGTCACCATGGACTCGTCGATCGAAGAGCGGCCGTCCTCGACAATCGCATCCACAGGCACCTTTTCGCCGGGGCGGACGCGCAACCTGTCGCCGACCACGATCAGGTCAATCGCGACTTCCTCGTCGTGACCATCCGGCAGGATCCGGCGGGCAGTCTTGGGTGCCAGATTGAGCAGGGCCTTGATCGCGCCCGATGTCCGCTCTCGCGCGCGCAGCTCGAGAACCTGCCCAAGGAGCACGAGGACGGTGATGACCGCGGCGGCCTCGAAATAGATGGCGACCGTGCCATCCATCATGCGGAATGCCGCCGGGAATATTCCGGGGGCAAGCGTGGCCACCACGCTATAGGCCCAGGCGACACCGGTTCCCATCGCGATCAGCGTGAACATGTTCAGGTTTCGCGTCCGAATGGACGCCCAACCGCGCTCGAAAAACGGCCAACCGGCCCAAAGCACGACGGGGGTCGCCAAAGCGAGCTGAACCCACCCTGATATTCGCTCGGGGACGAGTTGATGAAGCGCGGGGAAAAGGTGTCCGCCCATTTCGAGTAGGAATATGGGCACCGTCAGCGCCAGGGCGATCCAGAAGCGCCGTGACATATCGACGAGTTCAGGGCTCGGGCCTGATTCCGCCGTCATGAGCTCGGGCTCGAGTGCCATGCCGCAGATCGGGCAAGGACCGGCACGATCTTTTCGGATCTCCGGGTGCATCGGACAAGTCCAAATCGTGCCAGGTTCTGCGGCCGTGGGCGTGTCGCCCCCGCTCGACAGATATCGTTCCGGCTCGGCGACGAACTTCGCCCGACATCCGGCACTGCAGAAGTGAAACTCCTGGTCGCCGTGTGAGGCATGGTGCGCGGTCGCGCCGGGATCGACCATCATGCCGCAGACAGGATCCTTCGCTGTCGTCGGACCTTGCGGCTCGCGGTGCTTTCCAGCGCAACAGTTATGCGCACCAGATGTGTTCGCGGAAATAGGATCGGTCATGGCTCGTCTCCTTGTCGACGCTAAACAATCTGGGGTCTGACATCGTGTCAGGGTCAAGGCCCCGGTTCAAATATTCTGTCCGCCAGACGCTGGAGCCTGATTATTCGAGCAAGAGATTGTGGATCGCGGTCGCTGCCTTGGCCGCCTGACCCGCCGCGACGGCAATCTGGTCCAACCCTTCGACGACGTCGCCGGCAGCGAACAGGCCGCTGATCGATGTTCGCTGGTGGTCGTCGACGATGATGCAACCCGACGCGCTCAACGAAGCACCGGCTACCCGCGCGAGCTCTGATCTTCCGGAACTTCCGAGCGCGACATAGAGCGTATCGAAGCTGAGCGATTGGCCATCGGACAGGCGCACGAGAACATCATCATCGTTTATCGATAATGTTTGTATGGCGGCACGTTCGACCGCAATTCCGCCGTCCGCAAGATCAGCTTGGTCGGCAAGAGAAAGCTGCACGGATTCTTCAGTGAGCAGGGTAACGGTTTCGCTGTAGCGCCGCACGAAGATCGCCTCGGCCGCTCCATGCTCCGAGCAGCCCAGGACTGCCACGCGCTTGCCGCGCACCTCGTACGCATCACAAATTGGGCAGTAGCGGATGAGGCCGCGCGAAACGCCTCTGTCATGTGCAGCTTGGGCGAGGTTGGGTCGGTGGTTTGCAACGCCCGGCGCAAGCAACACCGTCCGCGCCTCGAGGGTGCGGGAACTCATGCCCACGGCAAAGCCTGTCTTGGACTGCATGATACCGAGGGCCACGTCACTGACCAATTCCGCACCGTAGCCGACAGCGTGCTGACGCATACGCGACAACAACTCCTCACCAGATATCCCTTCCGGGAAGCCGATGAGATTATGCGTCGTGGGAATGCTGGCGGCACGTCCGGCCCCGGCGTCGATAACCAACGTGGCACGCAGAAATCGACCCAGGTAGGTGGCAGCTGTCAGGCCTGCGGGGCCTCCGCCAATGATAATGCAGTCGTACATGCGCACCTCGCCGACGGTGATCCTCATTTCTATTACGCGCGCTCGCCCATCTTCCCTCGCATGCCCTTCGATGTTTTGAAGAAATTGCTGGCCGGGGCGAGGGGTGCGCGCCGCCGGTGCGTAAGTCAGTAGTAGCCCGTCGAGAGACTCGATGGGCCATTCGGGAGCCCACGGGTCGCAGCGTGGAGCGGGGCGAGCGTCCAAGGGAAGACCTGATCGAACCAACGATCATCCGCTTGGCCGTTCGTCCCGCGATGGGCGGAACTGTTGGCTCCTTGGCACTTGCGAGCGCAAGTGCAGGGGGAGGTATAAATGGAGACCTACAGTCCTTTTTCTGTGTCGATGGGACGTGCGCTTTGGGTCATGGCCATGGTAGCGGGACCGCCTTTGATCATCATGGGTGTCGTGGGGCTGGTCATCTCGATTATTCAAGCCGCGACGTCGATCAACGAGCAAACGGTCAGCTTCGTGCCTAAATTGCTCGCGCTGCTGCTATTCCTGGTCCTCTTTGGTGCCGCGATGGGAGCATTGCTTGTCGATTATACGCGCGACCTCCTCATCCACATTCCAGACGACATCCAGTGAACAGCGAGGCAATCGACTTCCGCATGGCGTGGCAGGGATCAGGAATCTGGCCTGCCGTCGACCACAATGCTAGCCTCTCGAGCTCATCGAGTAATCGACAAAGGGGGACGGTTTGGCGGATTTTGAATTGCTGGCACGGCAACTCATTCAGCGATGGAAGGAAGATCCGAACGCGACCTATCAGAGCTGGTTTTTGTGGGACGAGCGGATCAAGAATTTCCGCTCCATCCGCCGCGGTCTGGCCCAGGTGGTCGCCGAGATCGAGACGGGACGATTTGGCGTCGCTTATCGCGGCTCGTCGCTGGAAACCGTGGTTCATTCGGTCGCGGAACAACGGCAGATCTTCAAGGGGGCAGATCATGCCTTTTTGTGGAAGCCAAAGCTGCGGATACCGGACATTTATGAGAACGCGGCGCATCAGCGCGCCTTTGGCCGGTTGCTGGATCACTGCGCGTGCTGCGATACGGCGGAAGAAATTATTTCCGGCATCCATACGATCGACCGGCTGAACATTAAGGGGCTCGGGCCAGCGGTCGCCAATCTCCTGTATTTTCTGCATCCGACGCTGGTGCCGCCGTTCAACACGGCGATCGTTAACGGGTACAACAAGCTCACGGGCGGAAAGGTCAAGCTGGGGAGTTGGCCGCATTTCCTGGCAATGCGGTCGGAGGTTCTCGATCTCAATGAACAATTCCGGGATCTGCTGTCCAACGATCTTGGCGCCATTGGCGGTCTATTGTTCGACATCGGCTCAGGCCGATATCCGGCCCCGCCCCGCGGTGAGGAGGATCAAAGCGCTAGCGGCTGGACAGCTCGTCTCGAGCAAGCCCGGGCAGAAGCGCAGAACCTCAATAAGGCTGTTCAGAAGCAGGGCGAAAGCGATCGCACCCATTCGGAAATTCAAGCCTGGCTCCGCGATATCGGTCGGGCGCTTGGCTATGATGTCTGGATAGCGGCCAATGATCGCGGCCGTCTTCATAACGGGATACGCCTTGGGGAGGGGTGCCTTGAAAGCTTGCCAGCTTCCATTTCCACCTCGACCGGCGGCGACGCCATCCGCCTGATCGATGTGTTGTGGCTCGAACAGGGCGGTGATCGTGTTGCGGCGGCTTTCGAGGTGGAGCACTCGACTTCGATCTATTCCGGCATAGTGCGCATGCTCGACCTGGCCCTGAGCGGGAGCGCACTACACGCAACCGCTGGGCTGTTCCTCGTCGCCCCGGACGCCCGAGAAGCCGACGTGCGGGCGCAACTGGCGCGCCCCGCCTTCAGCCGTGTCGCCGATCTCGAGATCGCCTATCTTCCCTATGGCGAGCTGGAGCGGCACAAGGAGGCAATTTCGCGGTTCGGATCAGGGCTGAAGGCGATCAAGGCCATAGCCCGCACACTGCCCTAAAAATCTCTCACTCACATTCCCGATGCTGGTCGCGCAAGCAGCCCAAGCCACGCGACCAGCGCGAGGATCGCGATTGCGCAACTGCTTTCGATCAGGAGGCTCCGGCGTAATGCTCCGACTGCGGCTGCGCCCTCTCCGCGCTCCAACGCAGCCGCGAGCGCCGGCGTCAGAAAAAAGCGGTTCGCCGCGGCCAGGAGGAGCATCGCACCGAAAAGCAGCAACTTGCCTAGAAGCAGGATGCCATAGAGGGTGGTGAAAAGTGCGCCGAGTTTCGATGGCCCAATCAATATCCAACTATTTACGAGGCCCGAGACAATCAGCAGGCCGACGACAATCGAGCCAACTCTTGCAAATCCGTCCAATGCCCGGTGGGAAAGATGGATATGCTCGGCCGCCATGCGCGTAGCGGACCGGAAGATCAGGAGACAGAGGCCACATAGCGCCCCTATCCAGGTCCCGGCCGCCAGCAGATGGGTGATGTCTGCGGCCAGGTGGAGCCAGCCAAGTGCGCCTTCATCGGCGGCTCCATGGCCGGTCCACGCCAGCGTAGAAAGTGCCACGGCGGCCGTGATCGAGAGCGAAGCCAATGCGAAGGTCGGCCGCTGCCATCCCACGATCGAGAAATACAACACTAACAGGAGAGCGGCGATACGCAGCTGCCAAACGGTGCCGATCGTCGTGCCCGAGATTACCAGGCTGACCGTCGCGCGGTCGACCTCGCCGATGGCGACTCCGCCCATCGATGCGGCCAATACCATGACGCCCAGGATCGACAATCCGATGCCGACCAGAGCGATGGTGGCGAGAACGGGACGGAAGCGCAGGACCGAGCCGGATTGCCGCTCGGCCCCGCGCAGCGTGTAGAGCCCGAACATCGGCAGCCCAAACAGGAGCATGAGATCAAGATATAGCCCCAGCCTGACGGCGGTCGCTACCGTGTCTGGCACCCCTTACTTGACCTTGAACGTGTAGCTGCCCTGGACGCGATGCGTGTCGGTGGACACGATGTGATAGTCGACCTTGTACGTCCCGGCAGACAGCGGCTTGGCGAAGGTCGCAACAAGCGTCTTGCCATCGGGGGCGAGGGCAACCTTGACGCCATTCATCTTCATCGGCCCCATCTTCATGCCGGGCATTTCGGTCATGGTCAGGTCGATGCCGGAAAATTGAGCAACGAGCGCCTCGGAAAAAACGAGCTGAACTTTTGTAGGGGCGGTGACCACCGCGTCGGCGGCGGGCATCGCAGTCGCCAGCCTGGGGTGTGCCTGAGCGGCCGTGGCTACGATTGCAGAGGCGGCCAGCGCAACCGCAAAAACTGTCTTACGAAACATCGATTTCTCCATGCGCGGCGGTACTGCCGACAATTCGAATTACGCACGGCCGCCCGTGACCCCTCAACGATGCCGCCACAATTCTTAGGCGAGCGCCGCACCCGACCTTCTGAGTTCGGTGAACGAGGATGATTTTCATAGGCCATGAGGGGTCGAGGCGCCCCGCGCGTATGATCAAGTGGACGGCTTGGACACACCGGTCGCCCGAGATTTTGTGGGGAGGATGCAATGGCAGATCCGCGGATGACAGGCATAAGGCGGCATTTGCCGAGCGGCCCCTTTCTTGCGATCGCGGCACTCGCCGTCGCTGCGGTCGGCGGTGTGGTGGTGTATGTCGGTGCATATGACATCGGCGCCGACTCGCCGCATAGCCGGCCTATCTACTGGATGATCGAGCAATTCCGGGATCGTTCTGTCGCTGTGCGCGCACGTAATGTCGTCGTCCCTGGCAATCTGATGGATGTAAAGCGCCTAGAGAGCGGCGCGGGGCTCTACACGGAGATGTGCAGTGGCTGTCATCTAGGGCCGGGCCTCGAGAAGACAGAGATCAGCCAGGGCCTGTATCCACGAGCCCCAGAGCTATTCCGGGAGCCACAAAGGTCGGCCAAGGAGCAGTTCTGGATGATCAAACATGGCGTCAAGCTCACGGCCATGCCGGCGTGGGGGAAAACGCACAGCGACGATTTGATTTGGGATATGGTGGCTTTTGTTCGTCAGCTACCGAAGATGTCGGCTGCGCAATATCAGGCCGCTGTCGCCAGCGCGCCGGAAGATCATGATGCGATGATGAAAGACATGCCAGGTATGGCGAAGACGGCGCCTTGAATGGGTACTTGCGTCGGTCAGCGCGAGATATCGCGTCGCGTGCTGCCGGGTGACCAGGCATTGGGTAGCGTCGTCAGGCGCCAACGGGTGAGATCGAATGATGGGAATAGACGATGAACATTGACCTTGACGGGCTTTTGAGCCGCTTGCGCACCGACGCCGTTCACCCAGGGCTTTCCGGTCTGGAGGAGGCTGTGTTCAGGCGCATTGCGGCGCGTCCGCAAGTTTCCACCGCGCAGCAGCTGACCCTTGGCATGGTGGCGGCGTTCGGCGCTGTATTGCTCGGCGTCGCCAGCAATGGTCTTGCAACGCCGGCCGAAGCGTCCGTGACATTATCTCCATTTGGGCCGTCCAATCCGCTTGCGCCATCGACGCTGTTGGTGGGATCGCGATGAAGGCCAAGCTGCTTTTGCTGGTCGCAGTGGTGGCCTTTATCGCGGCGGTCGCTGGCGTCTTTCTGGGCCGGTATTTCTTTCCGCAACCGGTGGCTGCGGGTGTCGAACTGCATGAGGTGTTGCACGGAAAACTTGATCTGGACGCTCGTCAAAAGAGCCAGATCGATCTTCTTGAACAGCGTTTTGCTGTCCGCCGGCGGGCACTCGAACTTGAATTGCGGGCCGACAACGCACGGCTTGCAGATGCCATTGAAGCCGAGCACGGCAACGGTCCGCGGGTAACAGCCGCTGTCGATCAATCACACCAGGCAATGGGCGAACTTCAGAAAGAGACGCTTGGCCACATCTTCGCCATGCGCCAGATCCTGCGCCCGGATCAGGCCAGGACGTTCGATCAGGCGGTGGTTCATGCGCTCACCGACGACGTACGGTGAGTCTGGATCTCAAGGCGTGTTCGGACGGTGAACTCGCGGCGTTGACCTTGGGTGGTCGCCAGGCGGCGTTCGCCGAGATTATGCATCGCCATCAGACACCGATTTTCCGTCTGGTTCGCGGTCTCGTGGTCAACGCGGACGAGGCGCTTGATCTGACGCAGGATTGCTTTGTCTCCGCCTTCGGCCATTTGCAGAAATATGATGGCGATCGCCCGCTGCGCGCCTGGCTGTCGCGCATCGCGATCAACAAATGCCGAGATTGGCGTCGCCGGCAGAAAGTGCGGCGATTGTTCACTTTCGGAGCGGGTCCAACAGAGCAGGAGCGCGAAGCGGTCCCGGACGATAGCCCCTCTGCCCATGAAACGGTCTCGGGAAGGATGGAGCTCGCACGCCTCAATGCGGCGATCGCACAGCTTTCGGCTCCGTTGCGCGAGGTACTCTTGCTGAGGACGGTAGAGGGAATGACCCAGGCGGAAACTGCGGCCGCGCTTGCGATCAGTGGCAAGGCTGTCGAGACGCGCCTGTACAGGGCTCGAAGCCGGCTCGCGGAAATATTGGCGGATTGATGAGGGGTCCGCCCAGGTCGTGCGTAAGCCTCAGAGAGTATGGTGCATAAGGCGTTCGCTGAGCCTTGCGCCTGATTTTGAACAAGGGAGACGACATGAGCCCGGTATTGACCCGCCGCGATTTAATCCGGGGAGCCTCGCTTGCTGGCGGTGGCTTGGCATTGTCCGCGTGGATGCCGGCATGGGCGCAGCCCGTATCAACCGGCATCGCGACGCCGCTCCCGACGGTTTCCGGCAATGACATCGAGCTTAAAATTGCTCAGCAGATGATGACGATCGACGGTCGGAAAATGCGGGCCATTGGCGTCAACGGCACAGTTCCGGCGCCGTTGATCCGGCTGCGCGAGGGACAGACTGTTCGCCTGCATGTGACCAACGATCTCGATGAGGATAGCTCGATACACTGGCATGGCGTGCTGGTGCCGCCGCAATTCGATGGCGTGCCGGGTATATCCTTCCCGGGCATTCGGCCCAAAACCACTTTTGTCTATGAATTTCCGATCATCCAGAACGGCACCTATTGGTATCATAGCCATTCGGGCCTTCAGGAGCAGCTGGGGCATTATGGTCCGATCGTGATCGACCCTGCCGGTGTTGACCCGGTGAAATATGACCGCGAGCATGTCATCGTGCTGGCCGATCACAGCGCCATTTCGCCAGAAGCGATCTTTCGGGCGATGAAAGTGGACCCCGGGCATTTCAACTTCCAGCGCCAGACGCTTGCCGGTCTGCTGTCCAAGCGCGACCAGGCTCTGAAGGATCGCCTCGATTGGGGCAAGATGCGGATGGATCCAACCGATATTTCCGACGCGACGGGTTCGGCTTATACCTACATCGTCAATGGCTACGGGCCTCGAGACAATTGGACCGCTCTGTTCACGCCGGGCGAACGCGTCCGGCTGCGCTTCATCAACGCCTCGGCGATGACGACCTTCAATGTGCGGATACCGGGCCTCCCGCTGACGGTGGTGCAGGCTGACGGCCAGAATGTGCGGCCCGTGATGGTCGAAGAATTCCAGATCGGAGTGGCTGAAACCTACGACGTGATCGTTACTCCGCCCGATGATCGCGCCTACACGCTGGTCGGTGAGGCCATCGACCGTTCAGGCATGGCGCGGGCCACGCTCGCGCCGCGTGCTGGGATGACGGCCGAAGTGCCGCCGCTGCGTGAACGGCCGCTCGCCACGATGAAAGACATGGGCATGGACATGTCATCGATGCCGGGCATGGAAGGCATGGACATGTCCGGAGGCGGCATGTCGCCGATGCGGGGCGTCGACCCGACTGCGGAGAAAAATGCCTCGGCGAAGCTGACGGTGGCTGGTGCCGGGGCCATGGCCATGGGCGCGGCTCCTGGCGGGACCGCCATGGCGGGCATGGATCATTCCAATATGGCGGGCATGGCGGCAGGCGGGGGTGCGATGGCCGGCATGGATCACAGCGCCATGGCGGGGCAGCCGGGCATGGATATGGGCTCCATGGAAATGGGGCCGATGAACATGCGTGACTTTTCAAAAGCGCCGCAGGTCAAAAAGTCACCGGGCGTGCAGACGATCTCGCCTATGCCGATGGACCGCACCGGAGAGCCCGGTCAGGGTCTCGAGAATGTCGGCCACAAGGTTCTCGTCTACAAGGATCTCATGGCGCTGGAGCGCAATCCTGACGTGCGTGCTCCGGACCGCAGTCTCGATATCCATCTCACCGGCAACATGGAGCGGTTCATGTGGTCGTTCGACGGCGAGAAGATGTCGGATGTGCATGACCCGATCCCCTTCATCGAGGGTGAGAGGGTTCGGATCAATCTGATCAACGACAGCATGATGGGTCATCCGATCCATATCCACGGCCACTTTTTTGAACTGGTCACGGGTCATGGCGATCATGCGCCGCGCAAGCACACGGTCATCGTGCAGCCGGGCGGGAAGGTCACATGGGATTTTACCGCTGATGCGGTCGGCGACTGGGCGTTCCACTGCCATCTTCTCTACCACATGCACGCCGGGATGATGCGCGTCGTCAGTGTGCGGCCGAAGGGAGACGCAGCATGAAGCGCGTTTTGACGACACTGCTCGGCGGGTCGGCGATGTTGCTCGCCATTCCGGTAACCGCGCAAGCCCAGTCGATGCAGGGCATGGATCATTCCAGCATGCCCGGTATGGCGATGCCCGCGAAAAAACCGGCTTCCCCCAAGCCTGCCAAAAAGCCTGCGGCAAAGAAGCCGGCTCCTAAAAGGGCCGCGCCGGTCAGAGTGGCCCCGGCAAAGCCCGCGGCTCGCCAGGATATGGAAGGCATGGATCATTCGACCATGCCTGGAATGGCGATGCCTCAGCCGGGACCAGCAGCCGCGGCAACGGCGCCGACTATGGACCATGGCGCGATGCCGGGCATGGATATGGGCAACAGCGGTTCTACACCGATGGCTGGCAGCATGCCCGGCATGAATATGTCCGGGGATCATGGTGGCCACGATATGGCTGCCATGCCGGGCATGGAAATGACCGGAACCGCACTCCCGGCCGGAAATGCCCCTGCGCCAAAGCCTCCCATGGACCACTACGCCGATCGGCAGTTCCCGCCCGCTGCGATGACACAGTCGCGAATGGCTATGATGCACGAGCAGGGGGGGCAAGCCTTCTATCAAATCATGTTCAATATCGCGGAGTATCAGGTTCGCAATGGGCGTGACGGCTACCGCTGGGATGGAGAGGCTTGGTATGGCGGGGACGTCAATCGGTTGACGCTGAAGAGCGAGGGCGAGGGTGTCCTTGGCGGTCCTGGCGGATCGTTCATGGAGACCGCCGAGGTCCAGGCGCTCTACAGCCGGGCGATCGATCCGTATTGGAACCTCCAAGCTGGCGTTCGATACGATTTCAAGCCCAATCCGTCCCGAACATACGCTACTGTCGGGGTGGAGGGCCTCGCACCCTATTGGTTTGAAACCGAAGCGGCTCTATTCCTTTCCAACAAGGGTGAAGTTCTCGGTCGTGTTGAGGGTTATTATGACCAGCGCATCACGCAGCGAATCATTCTGCAGCCCCGAATTGAACTGAATCTCTCCGCGCAGGACGTGCCTGAGACACGGATTGGGTCTGGAATCTCCAACGCCGAGTTCGGATTGCGCCTGCGCTATGAGATCCGACGGCAGTTTGCGCCTTACATTGGCGTATCCTACGATCGAAAACTGGGCAAAACTGCCGACTATGCAAGGGCTGATGGTGAACGCATTAAGGCGACCAGCTTCGTCATTGGTGTGAGGACCTGGTTTTGAGCGTTGTCAGTGGAGTCAACGAAGGGGACGTAACATGATGAAAACGTGGATGCGAGCCTCGCGGTGCAGACGATAGTCGGCAGCACGGCCATGTATCTTGTCATGTTCTTCGTGGACGACAGGCTCGGCAGCTCTACAACAATCTGAACATGTTCTGCATGTCCCAGAGATGGTTGCGCTGAGAAAGGTCGCCAGGCGCCGTATGTTGGCCCAGAGGGATAAAGCTGCGCTGTGCAATGAGTTTATTCGGTCCCAGAGACAGGAAATTGACCAGGTGAAGGCGCTTCTTGCCCGCAATATAGTGTCGCAAGAGTGGTGCTATCGGCTCGACCGGCAACGCGCCTGCATGAAATCGAAGGAGCTACCATGATCAGCATCCGTACCCTCGCCGCCGCTTTGGCACTTGCCGTTCCGGTCGCAGCGATGGCGGCGAACCCGATTGTGGTTCACCGCGATCCTGGCTGCGGTTGCTGTGAGAAATGGGCGGCGCAGGTACGCGCGCAGTTCGGCCGGCAGGTGCAGATCATCGACGATGCCGGCCGCGCCGGCTTGAGCAGGCGTGCCGGCGTGCCCTCAGACCTGGCTTCTTGTCATACCGCCACCATCGACGGGATGACCTTTGAGGGCCATGTTCCGATCTCCGACATGAAGCGCGTGCTGGCCCAGCATCCCAAAGGCGTCACCGGGCTCGCCGTTGCGGGGATGCCGATGGGATCGCCGGGCATGGAGATGGCAGGCATGAAGGGCCAGCCTTACGATGTCATCGCCTTTGGCCCCGAAGGGCGTCGCGTCTTTGCGCACCACAGTTGATCGCAGGCATCGACGCTTCGCTGATTCCGAAGCCATCGCCGGGTGGGTGTTGGTCTCGTCTTGCCGCCCGGTGTCAGAACGGCTTGCGCCCGGTATAGAGCGAGATCGAGCCGGTCGGCGTCTGGACGACGCGAACTTCGGCGACATTTTCGAAGCCGGCGTCGGCGATGAGCTCCGGCAGGATGCCCTTTGCGTTGAGCCCGGTGCGCTCCCAGCCGTCGAGCGCCTGCACCTGACGAAACAGCGTTCGCATCAACAAGGTACGCTGAAGTCCGTAATCGGCAATCGCCACGAGGCCACCTGGGCAAAGCGTTCGTGCCATGGCCCGAAGGATGGCCGATTTCACCGGCAGGTCGCATTGATGCAGCACGAGGCTCGACACGATCTTGTTGGCGATCGTGCCGACCAGGACGTCGACCTGGTCGCCGAAACCTCGAACCCACTCGCTTTCTACGCCGGCCGTTTGTGCCTTTTGCCGCGCCAGCGCGAGAGCGGCAGGATCCGGATCGACCCCGATCACGCGTGCCGTGGGGACAGCCTGTTTGATCGCGATCAGCTGCGAGCCCGTGCCGGCGCCCACATCGACGATGACATCGCCCGCCTCGGGTGCAATCGACTCGAGCAATGCGCTGCGCCACCGACGCTCGCGGGTCATGACCGCAATCACCCGGTCATAGTCGCCCGTCAGGCCAGACAGCCCGAGTGCGGGGACGAAGGTTGGACTGTCATTCACCGTTATGCCTCCATGTGCTTCATGGCGATCGCAGCACCCCGAGTCTTGAACCTTTCGCTTGCATCTTCAGTTTCGCGACGGGAGTAAGCTCCGATGCCAAGCTATGGCGATTTGTGGACCGGCCATGTCCGCCTGGGCGACGGATGGGCGTGGTTCGAGGGTCGTTGCGGCGACACCCGACCCCATCGCCATCTCGCCGCGCAGATGATCGTCGGACTGTCCGAGCCGATCCATGTCGAGACGATCGCAGGTTCGTTGACTGGACCTGCCGTGCTGGTGCGCGCAGGCGCGCTTCACGCGGTTCGTCCCACCGCGACGCATGCGAGGGTGATCTATGCGCGATCCTTCAGCCCGCTGGGTATTGCCTGGTCCAGGCTTGGGGACGGTAAGGACGCGGCGTCGCCACCGGCAGCGCTATCCGAGCAGTTGCGCAGCTCCGATGACCTCGCTGGAACGCTTTACGAGCTTGCAGCGGCCTGCCCGACACCGCCGATCGACGCGCGCCTTTGCGAGGCATTGCGGCGCCTGAAGGACGCACGAGTGGACATAGCCGATCTAGGTGAAATCGCGCGCGCTGTCGGACTCTCTGAACCGCGGTTGCGTGCGCTTGCCGCGGAGCAGTTGGGCGCACCGCTCTCACACTGGCGGCTATGGTTCATGCTCGAGCAGGGCCTGCGATCACTTGGCGCGGGCGCGCCCCTTGTGGCAGCCGCAGCGGATGCGGGGTTCAGCGACCAGGCGCATCTCTCTCGTACGATGCGGCGGTTCATGGGCGTCACACCAAGGACCGCGGCATTGGCGATGGCCTCCCGCTGACGGCAGCATCGACCAGGGTCGAGCGACCGAGCCTTGGGTGGAATACGTATAGTGGCTGTCTTCGATCCGGCCCAAATTTGGGGGGAAAGGAAGCCGTCATGACCGATGCAAGCAAGCTCAGTGTGATACGATGTGCCGCGAGCAGCGCTGCCGCTCTTTCCACTGTCTTCGTGCTTTGCTGGCTCGCGGCGACTTTGTTCGGTCCGATCGGGTCACACATGTTCGTGACGATGTTCACGACAGCTCCGCCGGGATCGTTCGTCGCGCTTGGGGCGGGGTTGTGCTGGTCGATCGTCTTCGGCGCAGCAGTGGGAGGTCTCTTCGCCGCATTCCACAATTGGATCGGTCATTGGCAGCGTCCCTAGGACGGCGCAGCGCAAGTGAGCAATCAGCAATTTTTAACGAGTTCTATATTCAAGGAAACGTGATCATGGAACGGCAACGACCGGCACATACTGGGAAAAAGAATTTCCTGACGTCGCGCGCGGGCATCGTGATGATAGGCTTTCTTGCGCTCGGTTTCGTGCTGCTGTTCACGGAGCATCGCGCGCATGTACTTGGCGCGCTGCCCTTTCTGCTGCTGCTGTCGTGTCCCCTGATGCACCTCTTCATGCATCACGGACATGGGCATGGTCACGATGGAACACCGCAGCCGGGGGCCGGTCGTTCGCCCCGGGAGGGTCAGGGCCAGTGACGGGCCATGCGCAAGCCTATGGTCTGTGGGGCCTCGTCGTCGTCAATGCAGCGGTCTTCATCCTGTTCGCCTACAGTTTCTTCAAGCCGCGAACCACTCGGGACTGGCGATCGTTCAGCGCGTTCAGCGCCTTCCTGGTTGCGCTGTTCGTGGAAATGTACGGCTTCCCATTGACTCTCTATGTCCTGTCCGGGTGGCTGCAGAGCCATTATCCCAATATCGACTGGTTCTCGCATGATGCCGGGCATCTGCTCGAGATGCTCTTCGGCTGGCGGGCGAACCCGCATGCCGGGCCATTCCATATCATGAGCTTTATCCTGATCGGCGGCGGGTTCATCTTGATCTCGACGGGTTGGAAGGCGCTGTACGACGCGCAGAAGGTCCACGAGCTCGCGACCCAGGGGATCTATTCCTATGTGCGGCACCCGCAATATATCGGGTTCATTCTGGTGATGTTCGGGTTCCTGCTGCAGTGGCCGACGATCCTGACGCTTGCGATGTTTCCGGTCCTCGTCGTCATGTATTTGCGGTTGGCGCGGACCGAGGAGCGTGAGGCTCTCGCCGAATTTGATGATGCCTATCGGCGCTACGCAAAGACCGTTCCACCGTTCGTGCCCCACCTCGCGCGCCTGCTCGGGGCGAAGCGTGACGCAGGAGCGGATCAGCGATGAATTCCCTGCCAGCCGGACCGGCGCAAATCCCAGGGGAACCGCTCAGCCGTCCGCCCGGCATCGGGGCGTGGCGTATAGGCCGGCGCGGCTGCACGTACGTGCCGGTCGCCTCGCCGAAATGACTGAAGCTTGAAACCGCGACACCGAGAAGGAGCACTGGCCATGGCAGATCCGCTGAAACCGACCACATCGCCGCTTACCGCTGGCAGGAATCCGGCAATCCCCGCGGTCGCCTTTGATGTGGGACTGCGAACATATATGCTCGCAGTCTACAACTACATGGCCAGCGGTCTGTTGTTGACCGGGATCGTCGCGATGTTGGTTGCGAACAGCGCCGCCATACGCGCCGTGTTTTTCGCCGCGAGCGGCACTCCGACGCTGCTCGGATGGATAGCGGTCTTCGCACCGCTCGCCCTGGTCTTTACGCTAAGCTTCGGTATCAATCGGCTGTCCGAGAGCACCGTCAAGGCACTGTTCTGGACCTATGCGATCCTGATGGGCGTATCGCTGTCGACCATCCTCCTCGCCTATACCGGCGTGAGTGTCGCGCGCACATTCTTCGTTACGGCCGCAGCCTTCGGAGGTTTGAGCCTGTGGGGCTATACAACCAAGAGGAACCTGTCGGCGTTCGGGACCTTCCTGATCATGGGCGTCGTCGGCCTGCTCATCGCCATGGTCGTCAACATGTTCCTGCGGTCGTCCACTTTGGATCTCATCGTCAGCGCGATCGGCGTGCTTCTGTTTGCGGGCCTGACTGCCTTCGACACGCAAAAGATCAAGAGCGTCTACTTCGATGTGGCCGGTACCGAGTTTCGCGGTAAGGCGGTCGTGATGGGAGCGCTGACGCTCTATCTCGACTTCCTCAACCTGTTCCTGTTCCTGCTGCGCTTCATGGGTGATCGGCGGCAATAGGTCAGCCGGGATGACCGGCCGACACGCGCAGGCCTTGGCGGCGGGCGCATCTATGGCTGCCGACACGTCGGCGGCGGCTTGCCTCGATTTCGGAGACCTGCCTTGAAGACGTCCACCTTCGATCTGCGTGGATCATTCGAATCGCTCGACCATCTCGGCGTCGAAAAGCAGTTGCTGCGGGTTCCCGGCGTGACGCAGGTCTCCGCGAACGCCGCCTCCGACAGCGTCACCGTCAGCTTTGATGAAGCGCGCACCAGCGAAACCGCGATAGAGGAGCAGATCGCGGCATGCGGTTTCCATTGCGGCGGCCGGCTCGTCCCGCGGCACGTGTGCGTGATCGGAAGCACAACCCAGTCCTCTGTCTTGCCCGACGCGACGCATCCTCCCGATCATCGTTCCGATGGTGTCGCCGCAAGATCGGTTGCTCCCGATCGCAAGCCGGTGACGGCCGAACACGACGCCATGGCGCACGAGATGGGCCATGGCGACGGCAAGGACATGGCGGCTATGGCGCGCGACATGCGCAACAGGTTTATCGTCAGCCTCGTTTTTGGCCTGCCGATCTTTGCGCTGTCGCCAATGGGTCTGGACCATCCCCTTCTGAAACCGATGTTCGGACTCAGTCTCGACCTGACCCTGTTCCTGCTTGCCAGCGCCGCGATCCTCTATCCGGTCTGGCCCTTCGTGGTCGCCGCGATCCGCGCGCTTCGGAACGGTGTGCTGAATATGGCGGTGCTCGTCCTGTTGAGCGTCGGCACCGGTTATCTGTTCAGCGTGGCGTCGACATTCCTGTTCAAGGGCCAGCAATTTTACGAGGCTTCCGCGGTCCTGCTCATCTTCATTCTGCTCGGCCATTGGCTGGAGATGCGCGCTCGCGCCGGCGCGTCCCAGGCAATCCGCGCGCTCATGGATCTGGCGCCGCCCATGGCGACCGTGCAGCGCGACGGAAAGGACGTCGAAGTGCCGACCGCCGAGGTGCTGGCCGGCGATGTTGTGCTGATCCGGCCGGGCAACAAGATTCCCGTCGACGGCGAAATCCTCGAAGGCAAATCTGAGGTCGATGAGTCGATGCTCACGGGCGAATCGATGCCGGTGTCGAAGGCGGCCGGCGACACCGTGATCGGCGCGACGATCAACCGCAGCGGTAGCTTCCGCTATCGCGCGACCAAGGTTGGCGCCGACACCGCGCTCGCCCAGATCGTCAAGCTCGTCCAGGAAGCGCAGAACTCGAAGGCGCCGGCACAGCTGCTCGCCGACCGGGCATCGCAGTGGCTGGTGCTCGCGGCAATTCTGATCGGTCTCGCGACGTTCGCCATCTGGTACTGGATGCTGGGTGGGACACTGCTGTTTGCGCTGACCATGACGATCACGGTCTTCGTGATCGCCTGCCCGGACGCCCTTGGCCTTGCCACGCCGATGGCGATAATGGTCGGCACCGGCCTTGGCGCGATGAACGGCATCCTGTTCAAGAATGCCAGCGCGCTCGAGGATGCGACCAAGCTTGACGTCATCGTGTTCGACAAAACGGGCACGCTCACCATGGGCCGGCCCAACGTTGTCGAGGTTGTCACAGCGGAAGGCATAACCCGGGACGAGGTGCTTCGCATCGCCGGCGCGATCGAGCGCAACTCCGACCACCCGCTTGCGATCGCGGTCCTCGAAGGTGCATCCGGTATCACCCTTCCTGAGACGCGCGACTTTGCCAATATCGAGGGGAAGGGCGCCAGCGCCCAAGTCGAGGGCGCAACCGTGCTGCTTGGCAACCGGCGCCTCATGGATGAAGGAAAAGTAGCGCTGGGAGCCCTCGAGGAACCTGGCGAGCGCCTGAAAGGGGCGGGGCGCACCGTTGTCCATGTTGCGCGCGGCGGCGAGATTCTCGGGTTGATCGCCATAGCGGATGCGGCGCGGCCAACCGCGAAGGCGACCGTCGCGGCGCTTCGGGAGCGCGGCGTCAAGGTCGCGATGATTACCGGCGACAACGCCGGCACGGCCAAGCGAATCGCCGATGAGCTTGGCATCGACATCGTCCTTGCCGATGTGCTTCCCGGTCAAAAGGCGGAGAAGGTCAAGGAGCTGCAGGCCCAGGGCCAGCGTGTCGGCATGGTCGGTGACGGAGTCAACGATGCCCCCGCGCTTACCCAGGCCGACGTAGGGTTTGCGATCGGGGCGGGCACTGACGTCGCGATGGAAAGCGCCGATGTCGTCCTGATGAAGAGCGATCCTTATGATATTGTCGGTGCCATAGCGCTCTCACGCGCCACGCTTCGCAAGATGCACCAAAATCTGTGGTGGGCGGTCGGCTACAATGTGATCGCCTTTCCACTCGCGGCAGGTGTGCTCTATCCGGTGCTGCTGAGCCCCGAGGTCGCTGCGCTGGCTATGTCGGGCAGCTCCGCACTCGTCGCGGTCAACGCGCTGCTGCTGAAGCGCACCCGGCTGGCGGGTATCAGTCGGGGCGGCATGAGTCGGGCATCAGCGGTGGAGCACAATGCCGTTGGTGCCGCTGTTTGAGACCGGCCCACGAGTGCGGCCCCGGCCCCTCGCGGCCCGCTACCGTGGTGTGTATGATTGCCGACAGGAGAAAGAACCGGTGGTGAAGGCGAAGAACGAGCCCCGTTACGCCGAGCAGCTGCGCGCGCTCCAGATCGGGCTCACCGCCCTGCAGCGGGGAATTATCGAGGATGGCCGCAAGGTGCTGGTCATCGTTGAAGGGCGCGACGCGGCCGGCAAAGACGGCACGATAAAGCGTGTCGTCGAGCACTTGAGCCCGCGCGAAACCCGGGTGGTGGCACTCGGGCCCCCATCGGATCACGATCGCCGGTCGTGGTATTTCCAGCGCTGGGTCCCTCATCTGCCGGCTGCCGGCGAGATCGTGCTGTTCAATCGTAGCTGGTACAATCGCGCCGGGGTGGAGCGCGTGATGGGCTTTTGCACCGACAAGGAATATGAGGAGTTTCTGACGACCGTCCCGATGTTCGAGCAGTTGCTCGAACATTGCGGGGTCACGCTGGTAAAATATTATCTCGATATCTCGAGGGCGGAACAGAAGAAGCGCCTGACCGCCCGACGCGCGGATCCGCTCAAACAGTGGAAGATCAGCCCGATCGATGTTCAGGCGAACAAGCGCTGGAAGGCCTATAGCAAGGCGCGCGATGCAATGCTCGCCCGCACGCACAGCATCGCAGCACCCTGGACGGTGGTGCGAGGGGACGACAAGCACCAGGCCCGTCTCGCGCTGATCAGGGATCTGCTGACCCGGCTGGGAGAAACGGATTCTGATCGCTATGGTCATCCTGATCCCAATACCGCCTTCCTTTATGACGATGCCGCCCGGGAACAGGGCCTGATCGCGCCGTGAGCGAGCCTCTTAGGTCATCGCGCGGAGGGCGAAGTCGTTGCCGCTCACGTGAAATGAAATTTGCATGAGCCAAAGAAGGATCAGGCTATGTTCTGGGTCCAGTTTCTATTCCAGGGAAGCTCGATAGCGTGCCGAGCCTAGAGGAAGCCCGAGTCTCAGACCTCCAGAACGGACGTTCGGAATGCGTTTGCGTCACCTTGGATCGCGCCGCCCTGAGCGACGCCCTGGTCCGGGAGACGGGCGATCTGGCAATGGGAGCGTCATATCTGGAAACGCGTCCGCATCTATTCTCGGACGTCGCGGTGTTCATCAATGCGTCCCAACTCGCCGGGATGCAGCGCATCATCGCCGCGATCGAGACGGTCGCCCGCCACCCGGATTATCTAGCAGCCACCATGGCCTGGGCGCCAGTAAGTGCCCGACAGGACTTTGGTCCGCACGGCGTCTTCATGGGCTACGACTTCCATCTGAGCGAGCGCGGCCCGGCCCTGATCGAAATAAATACCAATGCTGGAGGAGCAATGTTGAATGCCGTGCTCGCGCGGGCACAACGAGTCTGCTGTCCTTCCGAGCCGACAGATTTTCTTCGCGCAGATTCCTTCGAGACCGTGATCGCGGGCATGTTCTCGAAGGAATGGCGCTATCAACGCGGCAGCGGCGAACCGGTCTCTATCGCCATTGTCGATGACGATCCCGTATCGCAATATCTGTTTCCCGAATTCCTGCTGACCCGCCATTTGCTGGAGCGGGCCGGCCATAGCGTCTGCATCGCCGATCCTTCTGAATTCGCCTATGCGTCCGGCACTCTTCGCTTTGGGGACCGGAATGTGGATCTCATCTACAACCGGCTCGTCGATTTCTCGCTCGATCGACCCGAGCACTCGGCATTGCGAGCGGCATATCTCGACGGCTCGGTGGTCGTAACGCCCAATCCCCATGTCCACGCGAAATTCGCCGACAAGCGCAATCTCACCCTGCTGTCCGACACAGCGCTGCTGCAGGAATGGGGTTTCGACCGGGCCATTGTCGATACACTTGTTGCCGGCATTCCGGCAACCGAACGGGTCGACGAAGCTTCCGCCGAGCGGCTTTGGGCCGGCCGCAGGCAATTCTTCTTCAAGGCGGCCGGGGGGTATGGGAGCAAAGCGGCCTATCGTGGCGACAAGCTGACGAAATCGGTGTGGGCCGAGATCCTGGAGAGCGACTATGTCGCCCAAGCCTATGTGCGACCAAGCGAGCGGATCATCCGGCTGGATGGAGAGACGGTTAAGCGCAAGATCGACGTTCGTCTCTACACCTATGATGGGGAGCCGCTTGTTGCCGCAGCGCGACTATATCAGGGCCAAACCACCAATATGCGCACCGCCGGTGGTGGGTTCGCGCCTGTTCTGCTGATGGCCGCCGACGATTCGCCGCAGGACTGCGACAGGTGCGCCACTGGCGAGGCGTGAGCCGGACAGAACAGCGAAACTGGCGTCCTGAAAGTCGGGATACATCGGACTTCGCCAGACCGGATTGCATTAGCGATCCGGCGAAGCCGCGGCGCAGAGACGAGCATCCGTATAGTCCCGCATATCGATGCCGCCCGATCTCGCTTTAGCTCCCGTCATGAGAAGCTTGAGATGAGCAGCGCGGCACCCGACATCGATAAGGCGAGCGGACGCGTCTGCGCGATCCGCGGTCCCGTGCTCGACGTGGAATTTGCCGCCGGCTCGCTTCCGCCGGTCAACGATGCGCTGTGCATCGTAACCCCAACAGGGAAGCACATCGCCGAGGTGCAGAGCCATGTCGATGCGCGCACCGTGCGAGCGGTCGCACTCCAGACCACCAGCGGACTCGCGCGCGGCGCCCACGTCGAGGCCACGGGTGCAGCGATCATGGTCCCGGTCGGCGATGCGGTTCTGGGCCGCCTGC
>TARA_R110000787_G_scaffold284584_2_pt1 | contig 24166 bp, 22 predicted proteins | sample TARA_R110000787 | Tara Oceans TARA_R110000787 (sample SAMEA4397920) | marine metagenome | biome: Polar Biome; feature: [DCM] deep chlorophyll maximum layer (ENVO:01000326); material: water (ENVO:00002006), including particulate matter (ENVO:01000060) such as... | depth 35 m | reverse complement strand
AACTGCATACTATGTAAACCTAAAACCATCTCCCCTCCTTGAGTTTTTGTTTCAAAAGTTCCTTGAGATTCATTCCATGTAGTTTCATATGCATTATAATCCGCTTTAAGATTATTAAATTCTTGTTCATTTAAAGCGATTCCAACATTATTTTGAGCGTAGTCTTCATAGCTCTCATAACCACTAATATCTGAGCTAGACCCAACAACAGAAGACGTGCTTTCTATTGATTCATTAACTTTACCAAGAAATAATTCTTCAGCTTCCTTACTTTTATCCCCAAAATCTCCATCCACTCCATCACCTTTATCTCCAGAGTCTCCTAATTCATAATTATTATTTACTAGAAATTGTTGTTTTTCTTTGTCAGTTGTTAAAGAGTTGTAATCATTAAGAGCAACTTGCATTGGATTTTTATTTCTCAATATTTCTTGTTGTTCTGATTTTGACTTAGAATAGAACTCAGATTTTTCCTGTTCAGTCATAGATGTAGAAACTTCTGTTTCTGTTACTGGAGTTTCCCTATCATTCCACATAGGTTCATTCATAGCAGTACGACTTCTTCTATTATGTAAACTATAATTTTCGTTAGTACCAAAATGTTCTTGGTCAGAATTAATTCTATCATTTAATAATTTATCCTCTTCTTTTATACCTATAGATTTTTGAACCTCTCCAACAGCAAAACCTTTTAATCTTTGTAATTCCATAGATGCCTTACCTCCATCTAATTTAGGATTCATAATAGCTGCAGAATTTTTATAAAAATATTCACTTACATCATTAACACTACTTGTTATATAATCAGCATCAACCTGCCTAATTTTAGAAACATCAATATCTGTCATGTTTTTCAGATATTCAGCTTTGTCTTTTTTCTTTTGTTTCCTTTTTTGTTCTAATTTTTCTCCAACAAATTTTACATTATCAGCTAATTTACTAGTGTCAAAAACTTGAGCTTTACCGTATCCTATTTTTTGTTGTCCAGCGTATTTTATAGCCATATTATTTTAGTTTGGAGATTTATATTTTACTCCATATTGATTAGCTAGGTCTTGAAAATTAGTTGACTGTCCACTTGTCCCTAGGTTATTTTGTATCCAACTTATAGCTTCATTAGCGTCTCCTCCTCCTTGAGAAACTTTATCAAACATACCCTGAACAACCCTTTTTTGTTCTAAAGAACCTGGGTTAGCCATTGAAAAATCAATAGATTGTTGTTTAAATATTCCTGAGACATTACTATTATTAGGAATAACATTTGGTTGTTTCCCTTGATTAGTAAGTGTATTATCTGGTGGTATTGTTGGATTATTATTTTTATTCTGTTGTTCATGTAATTTTTTATCACTCCGTGAAATACCTTCTTCACTATAAGCCATTCCTGTTTGTATAGCTGAAGCGGCTGTCGTTAAACCTCCAGATACATTTTGCATACCAGCTCCCAATTGAGCTCTAGCGTAATCTAAATCTGTAGAGTATTCATTGTAATCATGTTCAAATCTTTTTTCTTTATAAGAAGCCATAACTGTTCTAGCTTGTTGAGCTCTTAAAATATTATTATCTCTAGCAGTGACATCTTGCTGTAATAAACCTAAACTAGAACGGTCTTGATTAGCTTGTATTTGAGAAATCATTCCTAGTCCACCCCTTCTATCAGAAGAACTTCTTAAAGCTGTTTGAGAAGCTCTTTGTTGGTTGTCTAAAAAAGCAGCTTTTTGCTCATCAGGCAATCCTTGATAAGACCTTATTTCCGCTTCAGACATGTTTTTAGCTATTTCTGAGGGAATTTGATATGTAGGTTTATTTAAACTATTTTCTAGCTCTCTACCACTTCGTTTTTGTTTTATACCTTGAGCGACTTGTATTCCACCTCCTACTACCGCCACTCCTGCTGCTACCCACGTCATAAGCTTAATATTTTAATTATTTTATTCTTTATTTTATTTACTACTCCTTTTTCTGATAATATAAATCTATCATACTCCTTATAATCTTTAGCTATTACTATCTTTTCTAACTTTTTCAAATCTTGAGTATTAGTGGGATTATGGTGTATCGTAGTCCAAACTAAATCTGTAATAGCATATAAAGCTCTTTTTGTTCCTGGTTTTGAAATCATAGAACAAGGAGCTTTTAATATTTCTGTGCCTCCAATTTCTGTTAACACCATAACTTCCCCTTTTAAAAGAAAATTAGGATGTTCGTGTTTATGTATCTTTCCTGTTAATAACATACCTTTAGGTATAAATATTTCTCTAACATATATCCCATCTGAAAAAGAATGTTGTAACGGACAAGCTTCATTATCACCTATATAAGTATTAAAATCAACAGAGTCTATACTTTTTAAGTCATTCTCTATGTTGTATATAGCTTGTCTTATTTCTTTCTTTAATTCATCTGTTATTACTAATAGACTCATTTTTTTAAATTTAATTTCTACAAATATACTTATTTTTAATAACTTTTACAAGTTATTTGTTATTTCTTTCGCTAGAAAATATATTAACATTCACAGCAAATAGTCTTGTAATTAGATTAGAAGAGTTAGATAGTTTAATTAAAGCAGATGTGCTTCTTATTTTATCTCCCTCTATTATCCCTCCTGGACTATTAATATCATTCAACACTTGAGCGTAATGAATATTCTCTCTAGTATCAAAATCTGATATCAATACATTTGTAGCTTGACCATGTTTATTTTCAATACTAACACTCCATACGTCATCAGACTCTGTAGATACAGCCTTATAAACTTTATTATTAGAAGGAATTTCATTACTTATTAACCATAAATCACTTGAAACATCATTACCATAAAACTTATTATATTCTTTATTTTGTAAAGCGTCTACACCTATATCATGATGATATAATTTACCTCCTATATATGTAATAATACCCATTCCAGAAGAACCCATCATTTCTGGATAATAAGTATAAAAACTATTCCATCTATTAGTTTTTTCAGTAAATCCTAATGTAGAAGCAGGTAAAATAACCTGTTCTATAACAGGATTGTAGGGGTCAGATTGTTCTCCTAATATTTTATCATACGAAACGATATATTCTCCATACTTTCTATCAAACGTTCCTTTTATTTTATATCTATCAAAATTAGCTTCTTTAAGAATAGTAACACTTAAATCACTAAAATAGTCTTTCATCTTATACATTGATATTTCAGTGAGTCCATCTTGAGATAATCTTAAAACACAACCTCTTTTAATGTCAGTAAAGTATATTCTTAATCCATGAGAAGCAAATGATTCAGGATTCTTACATATACCATAATTACCTAAATAAGGAGAAGATATAGATAGCACTGAATCTGAAGTACCTATATTACCACTACCATCCATGTTGTATATTATGTTTTTATTGACTAACGATTTAGATATCTTATCTTCTTGGAATATAATTAAATTATTATCTCTAGAATGTAGTTTCTGTATAGAGTTATACGACCTTTCAAATTCTTGAAACGAAACGTCAGGAACAATTAGATTTAATCCATTGATATTTGTATTAGGTATATAAGGTTCTGAATATAAACATGTTGCAAATTTTCTTGTTCTTTTAAAATCTTCTAATACAGCATTAGGTCTACCTTTCCCCCAATAATCTGATTTAAAATTATCAGAATAATGAAAAGATTCTATTGGAGTTATTAACTTACTACTCCTAGTAACTCTATTTCTTAAATAAACATCTCCTCTCCTAAACCTCCCCTTAGCAGGTAGTGAGGAGGTTTGGTTTTGAGCCCATGTATTTGTAGTTGTATCGTCTACAGCTGTGTGAAGACCCCCTGATACGGTACCCCATTCATCAAATTCGTGATAAAGAATTTTATCTTCATCAGTCTTCTTTTTAGGAGAGTATATTTCACATGTCCATCCTGTAAATTGAGACTTAGCTAATGCGCTGCTATCTAGAAAATTAACTAATACAGATTCTCTTGCTAAAACAATATAATCTTGAACCCCAGTAAATGGTGCTCCAAAAACCCCATTACCTGTCTGGATAGGAGTTGATGTTGTTTGAGGTATTATATCAGCCATATCTTTTTGACCCACCCTACCTACTATTTTAAATTCTAAACTAGATGGAACCAATGTAGCCACTCCAGTTGATGCTACGTTGACAGTTGTTGTAGCGTCAGGGTCGTTATCATTTTGGTCTAATACTAATCTTAACATGTCTCCTTCTTGAAAATCATAAGATACCACTCCTCCTCCATTAGCTTCTGCGTATTGATTTATGTTACTAATGTCAACTAATATATTATCTCCATAGTTTTCATTAGAAACTCCCATACCAGAACCATCATCTTTAAGAGCGTGTACTCCATCATATATTCCTTCTGTAACAAACTGAATAAAATCATCTGTTAATGTATTCCCTCCATAAACCCATTGATAGTGAGTAGCCCAAGATGGAGCATCATGGTTAATCTCCCAATCAATATGCCATTCCCCAAAATTACCAGCTGGATTTGGAGCAGCGGCTAAGTCAGAATTTTTAGGAACATAAACGTCAGATACACTCGCTAATTGAACAGATGTACTTCTATTTCCTTCATCATAATACACTATCCCGAATCTATGTTTAGCTCCTGTTTTAAATGAAGGAACTATAGGTTCTTGCCCTCCTGTTGGACATATTGAAGCAAATTGACTATTACCAAGAATGTCAGATGTATTGGAGTAAGTTATTGGTGCAGTGTGATATGCATTATATAGATTAGTCATAAATCCAGCGTCACCTGAACTAATATCAACAATACAAGTTCCTGTTGTTGCATAAGTGGAGTCATTAATTTCTAATTCAAATCTATCTACATTACTAGTTTTAAACCTTCCCGCCCCACGTTTGAGATTTTGCATATCATATCCTATACCAACAGCAAAACCAACTTCATTTACAGCTAAACACAAGGCATGTGTATTCGCCCTACCTGAAACCTGATGAGCTGATGTTGATTGATGAGGATGCCAGTTTGTAGACATACTATATATACTAGTACCATCCCCATTGTCAGGAGTGGATTCTATTTCACAAAATAACAATGCTGTTTGGTCAAGATGAAATTGAGGACCATAAGCCATACTTACTTTCATATTTACATATGTATTACTACCATCGGTTGAAGGGTAAAAAGTGACAGTATCTACATTAACATCAAGACTACCTTCTACATTATGTGGTTGGGTTAACCTACTTGTACCTTGAATGAAATCTGCAGCGATAGTTCTTACATTCCAAGAACTTGTTGACTGAGATTGACCTCCGTTAGTGATATTAGTTTGCAAAACAGGTAAATTTGCAAGTTGTGAAGATATATTACCAGCTATATTCCAGGTAGATGTACTGCTTCCGTAAGCTCCAGAGTTATAAGACATATTAATAACCCCTAAATTCCCATCATGGGCATCTTTAGTCCCGAATAAACTTCCATCTTTCTCTATTGTTTTAGAGAAAACTAAATCACTAACACTAAGTCTATATGCATTAAAACAATTTGTTGCTGGAGGTGTTATTAACCATCTTACATAAAAAACACCTCTTTGCTGTCTTTTAGTACCTTGTGAATTGGTATTAACGGAACCTCCAGCATTCCACATCGCTTTCACGTCTACATCAGCTATATTTGTAGTTGTACCTGTATTTGCTATAGCTGAACCTCCAACATCCTGCCCCGCTGATAAAGTAATACTTTTCGTGTCAACACCAGTTTGTCCAGTTACTACATTTCCATACACTAATCTATTCCCCTCTACAATTTCCTGAGCTTTTGATTGATGAGGTATATCACTATACAACATGTTTGATTCTATAATATCAATAGTAGAATATATACCATCATTATAAAAATAAAACTCACAATCTAAATCATCTCCTAAAGTACCAGGAAATGTAGTTGGTACGGCACTTACTGTTGCAGTTGAGTTTAAAGTTACTTTTTCTGTAACATCAGATTTTTTGATGTCAGCTATTAATATAAAATCATCTAACCCATTTGTATTTCTTGAAGATATTTGTATTCTATCAACAGTATGGTGTCCTGAGTTAAATTTAACTGGTAAAACATTATTTGTATTTTGTGTTTGACCTGTAATATTATAAAAAGCAGAAAATGTATTATCTATATATACAGGACTGATAGGAGACCATGTACTTTTTTCTCCGTCATCATATATCCATCTGTATTTAAATTGATATGACTTCCCTTTTAATTGATTAGAACTAAACGTAGTGTCTATAGTATAACCACTTGAAGCTCCTATGCATTCAGGATGTTTTGATGGAGGGTATTTAATAGCGTTCAATGTCTGAGCATCTATAACTGGATAACCACCTGTTAAAGCTTTATCTATATTTATTTTCCTAGGAGGATTTTTATCATCAGTCCAGTAAAGTAATCCTTGTGGAAACTTATCCTGGTCATCTCCTAATACATTAACTCCTGTTATTAATTTATGCTTTCCAAAATTTAATATATTACTTTGTAATACTGTTTCTATTAATTCATTTTGAGGGTCATATTTAAATATAGAGTCTGTACCAGTAATACCTCCATGAACAAAATAATATACAACATTAGCGTTTAAATCTTCATAACTACCTATCACTGTACCACTTGTAAAGTTAGGATTTATAATATGTTTATTAGACCGTATGTTTTCTACTGTACCAGCACTATCTTCATCTGAAGCGTTTATACGACAATTAACAGCTTTACGATAATCAGTTTTAGCTACGAATCTTTCATCCGTATCCATATCCATACCTCCACCAGCTACGATTTTCTTTTCTAAGGGCATATATTAAAATTTAGGAGATTGCTTGAAACCTTTTCTTGTAATTCTTTTAGCTTGGTCAGGAGTAAAATTAAGTACTCGTGCTCTAGCAAGTCTTTTTTCATTATACCAATCTCTTCTAGCCATTTCTTTATCTTGTCCGTTAGTATTTCGTTTTCTTTGTAAAGATTTCCAATATATATAAGCTCTCAAAGCTTCTTCAGATAATGTATTTATTTTATTATCTCCATTTACATTAGAGCCATCTCCTATATATTCTAAAACAATTTCTGAATGTTCAACATCTGAAGATAAAGCAATTTGATTATTTTCTCTATCTATTCTATAGTATCCATTAGAGTTTTGACCTCCACCTAAACCATAAACTCCACCTGTAGATTCACCATTTCTATAATTACCTATCCATGTAGAACCCATTTTACCTTCATTAGCTGTTTCATTACCACAAGTATCTATACCTCTACTTAAACAAATCTGTTCATCAACTCCTAATGTATATATTCTACCATCAGGCTTACAAACTCCTATTCTAGTATAGTTTACATAATCACATGGTAAGTCTACAGTCAAATTTGCGTTAACGGAAAGTGTAGCAACTTTAACTTCCATTAAAACATCAAAAGTTAATTCTTTTAATCCTCTAAGAGCTAAGTCTAAATATTGCATATACTTATGTTCTGTATATTCTCCTTGTTGTATTAAGAGAGATTTTATTACTTCGTCTAATTTTACACTTCCATTCATATTATTCTATATTATTGTATATTATCATTTTGTTCATCATGCGGAAACTGCTTCTGTATACTAAATAATTGTGTTACATTTTTAATAACTTCGCTTTGAACATCAGCTGGAATTGGAAACGAAACATCATTAGATATACTTCCTGAATTTAAAACCATTTTAAGTAATATTGTATTACCACAACAATCACTAACACTATCATTATAATAAATCTTATTACCTTCTACAAAGAATCCGTCTCTACCTCCTAAAGCAGAAGATGGTAATCCGTTATATAAACCCATAGAGCCATTAGGCATTCTAATAAACGAACTTTTTTGATTCTTCTGATAACTAACCTGCCAAACTCCATAATCATTAGGTAGTGACAAAGGGTTTCCTGGTAATTCTGAATATAACATATCTTTTACTAAGTCTTTCTTTATAAGTACGTTATCAAAAGAAGATATTACATCTCCAGCTACAATCATTTCTCCCATTTGTAATGATTCAAATAATCTAAGCCTAACTAACCTATCTCTCTCTTGTTCAACAGCTAAAATTATTTCTCTGATATCTATATCGTTATCACTAGTAACATCTCCCGAATTTATCAGTCTAAGTACCTGTTCCGCTATTTGTCTTTTTGTAGTTTCCATATTTTATATTCCTGTTTGTCTTTTACCTTCACTGTATTGAGATAATTCAGCTTCTCTTAAGTTAACCCCTACAAAGGATAATATTCTTATAGATATCTCATTAAACACCTGTTCTGACCATTCTAAATCTATAGAAGCTCCAGGGTTATATACTGGCCTATCATTCACTGTTGTAAATGACCAAAGTGGTGATGTAGGTCTGTGTAAATATGTTAATTCTGCAGCACCTAAAGCTTTAGGATAATATTGAATACCATCTTCAAAAAAAGCAAGAATAGGATAATCTAATGTAGGAGCTACAATACTGCTTGATAAAAGGTTGTTTATTTCCCCATCATCTACTGGTTTAACTCCAACAATCTTTTCCACTGTATTAGTTGACGACTGACTAACCACAGCTGAAGAACAATCAACACATCCAGCATTAGAAGAACTATCATCTACATCTATTTCGGAAAGATAACTATACGTTGCTTTACTGAAGTGTATATAATCATCAGGGTAATCCATCATCCCATTTGAATTGATAGGTAACGTAACTCTTTTTATAAACATCCTTAAATCATCAGATATTTTTTGAGTTTGTTGATAAGCAACTCTAGGAATAGCTCTACCTGGCTGATATTCAGCTGGGTTATTATACCTCTCCATAAAGAACTGCATTTGAGCTCTATCTACAGCAAGATTAAATTCAGAAGGTTTAATAAATCCAGACTGCTCTTTGTTTGCTACAAACTGAACAAACCTATACATTTCATCTATATTAATAGCCATATTTTATTTTTTATGAACAACCACAAGTTTCACTGCAATTTGTTAATGTTGCTATTTCTGTTAAATACGCTGTAGCTTGCACTTCGTCAAAACAAGAGTTAGCACTATTAGATACAATTCCATATAGTCCAATTAATACAGTAACCTTGTCTAATATAGCTAAATATTCCTTAGCTAATTTTGGATTTGCACATTCAGCTGCAATGTATTTATTATTTATTGTTTCTATACAACAGTAAACGTCACATATTGTAGTTATCGCCATTTTCTTTTTTTTTATTTATTATTAATCACAACCACCGCATTCACATCCGCAACCACAGTCGGTTAAATCTATTATATCGTAAAGTAGTAAAGAGTCATCTATTATATTAGTACAATCTAATGTAATATTATACATAGCTAATAAATGACCAACTCTCTTTAATATATGTCTATATTTTTTAATATCATTTTCATTACAATCACACTCAGCGGTTGCTAATTTAGTTTTTATCTTTTTAATACACTCAGTAACAACACAAGGGTCAGCATAACATAATACATTTGAAGTACTAGCAAATGTTAAGTTTTTAATAATACAATACTCTTGATGACTTATAGTTCCAGGCATATCCCATATTATGTCAGAAGTTATAGAATTACTCCAAACTCCTAATTCTAATCCAGTGTAATTTAATGCACTTGCTGAAGACGATAATACAGGAGAAGGTAAACTAGACCCTGATGGAGGTAACATTGAATGAGTTCTGGTAAAATTATAAGGTACGTTATTAATAGAATAATTTGTAGTATCTAAACTGTTAATTATATCATCATTACAATCGTAACTCATTGAAGACGATATAGATAAGGCGTTAAATGTAGTAATGCTTAACCCATTTATCAAAACTATTGATGTAGCTTCAATTGAAGTACCTCCAGAGAAATTCCAATTAAAAGTTATTTCATAAATATCATTATATAATGTGGAACTAGATAATATTGTTATATCTTTATTTACACCATGTTTAGTTGAAGAGTTATAAGTTCTTAATGCAGATGAATCATTATCTACAAATATATCTGGAGAACTTAAATTACCAGTATATATAGTAGTAGCGTTATTAACTAATTTAACTGTTATAGATATCTTGTAAGGTAATGTATTATTACTACCAGTGTAGGTATTGTTATCTCTAAATGTAAATTTATTAGTACTTAAATTCATACATACATCTAACGGAGACACATTAGGAGGTATTGTAGCTGGCTCTGTAATTATAATAGTCTTCGTAACAGCACATCCTCTAGAGTCAGTTATTAAAATTGTATAAGTACCAGCTGTTAACCCAGTGATAGAAGATGTAGTTGCTCCATTAGACCAAAGGTAAGTATATGGAGTTTGACCTCCTATAACTGTAGATGTTGCTGTACCATTAGAACCTCCACTAGTAGTTACGTCTGTGGATGTTACGGTTACTGATGGAGTATTAGCGGCAATTACAGCAAAAGACCCACTTTTTATACATCCATTACCTAAATCTATCTGAAAAGTATATAATCCTGGAGATGTTACGGAATTTACATCTTGAGTTTGACCTGTAGATTGGGTTCCAGAAGAAATAGTAGTTCCATTAGGACTTAACCACACCCAAGTGTATGATGTTACCCCATTAGCTAAATTTGAAACTAAAGGTATTAAATCAACCATACCACATCCATCTCCAGACTGTTGACTTATAGTGACAGTTCCTTGACAAGGAGCAGGTCCTGGATTAATTACAAAAGAAGTTCCTACGGTACATCCCAAAGCATCAGTTATTTTTAAAGCGTATGTACCAGGAAGTAAGTTAGATATATTAGGTGATGTAGAGGTAAAATTATTAGGGCCTGTAAATTCATAAGAATAAGGAGTTTGACCTCCTGTACCTAAAACTTCTAATTCACCATCATTTGCACCAGCTAAACTTTCATGAGTTTGTGTTATTAATGAGTAAGTTATATTAGAACTAATACAAGGGTCAGAACCTAAAGTGTTCCATGTCGTAATACCATAACCATGACTAGCATATCCTCTTGTTTCTACATTTGTACCATTCAAAACAGCGAGTATAGCTGCGTAATTAGCATTTGCACTCTCGCTTAGTGATGAATGAACTGACTGTCCTCCAACATTTTCTTGTTGTATTATTACAGATAACTTTAAATTTGGTACATGACCAGTGGTAGTATTAAGATAAGAAAAATGTTGAGATTCAGTACCAACACTAGAAGCTCCTTCATTTATCATCTCCTTTCTCATTGAAATAGAGTCTAAAGATATTTTAGCGAGATTTCCACAATTATTCCAATTTGTGGTATGTGTTTCATTAGCATAATCTACATCTTTATCAGGTCTAAATTTAAAATCAGTAAAAGTGTTTTTGTTGTCTATTATTTCTTTAGTGTAAAAAGTTACATCTGGTATATTATTTGTAGTTCCAGTATGTGTATTTATTATACCAGTACACGTTGCATTCAAATAATCACTTGTAGATAAATCACTTTCAATAGCTTGAAAATGATGATTTTTAAATGACCAAACATTTCCTGCATTTAAGTCATGACTTATAGGAGCTCCTAAAGCGGGAATTATACATTTTTCTTTAGTATCACCTGAAATAGTAGCTCCATCTGCTCTAGTGTAAAAGTGATGCTTACCAGGAACCCATAGAGTAACTTCTTTTGTATACCCAGCTCCAAATATTGGAGCGCTAGGAAAGGTTAATTTATAAGTTCTTTCTGTACCTATATTAGGTAAATTTGAAAAAGCGTATTTTAAACCTCTACCAGCAAGTACAGAAGAAGCGTTAACAGTAGTTGTACTTCCGACAAACATATTAGGATTTGTAGATACATCTCCTGTTATATCTTCAATTAAAACACCTGAAGTCCAAATTGGTTGAGGACTGTTTTGGTAACCACCCATGGTGATAGTATGTTGACGAAAGTTTATTTCAACTTCATGAGTAAGAACTCCTGATGATAGATAAACTTGTTTTCTTGAAAAAGCTGTTATTACTCTACCTACTTCACCTGCCATTTATTTATAATTTTATGATATGAATACAAATATAGTGAATTTTTTTCAAAAAAGAAAGGGATATGTCTAAAACATACCCCTCACTTATATATATAATAAATATTGTTATTTAGACTTTACAACTTTTTCTTTTTTAGGTGTATCACCTTTTAATAATTTTACAATTTTATTAAAAACTTCTTGTCCTTCAGATTCAAAAGTGTAATCTACAAAATGGTCATAAGGATTTATCCCTACAGGAATAACTGTTATCATTTGTTTAGAACCTATTCCCCATTTTACTTGTCTTAAAGATGTGTTAATACTAATAAATCTTTCATCTTCAGCTTCCATAATAATTTGTTTTCTTTCTAGTTTAGGGTTAGAAATTTCTTCCATAAATAATACTGGGTCACTTTTAGCTATAACCATCATATCATGTTTAATTTCATACATACTTCTTTCTACATTAACATCCATAGCTCTAGCATATCCAACCATCTTTTGAGCATCCATAGTCATTAAGGTTTCTACAGCATGAAATTCTGTTTCTAAATTCTCTAAATCTTTTTCAGCATCAGTTTCTAAGTTAATAGTTTCAAAAATAACTTTCTTATTACTCATTCTGTCTGGGTTTGAAGAATTGTAATTAGTTTTTTCTAAAAATTCTCTTAAAGTAACTTGTTGATATTGAACAGGTAAAGAACCATTGTTAAATACAATATCTCCTAATACAGGATTGAAAGAAGATTGTTCATCTGCGTAAATTGATTGTTCTCCTAAAACGTATTGAATTTTTCTGTTTCTTTTAGTTGCTTCGTCATACACTTCATCTATTGATGGTATTCTATGACTAACTGGATAGTGTCTTCCTGTTGTAGACGGTTTATCATTTCTATATACTAACCTAAAGATAGTAATTTGTTTTTCTTTTTTTGTCATTTTTTTAAATTTAATATAATTAATAAAAAAAAGATTAGGGAGGAGACAAGTCCTCCCCTTTCTTTATATAATGAAGAACTTAATTAAGCTCTTTCAAGTAAGATAAATCTGTTGTTTGCAAAACCTTCAAATCCTCTTTCTGTTCTGTAGTGACATCTTAACTCATCAACATCAGAAGTAGGATTAGCAAGTCCAGCAGAACCTGTTAACCAGTGCTCCATTTTTCTAGAGTATCCTCCAGCTTCTTTATATCTAACTCTTAAAGAAGGAATAGACTCTCTAGTTTTTGAATCTTTACCCATATCTCCAGGAATAACAAGACCCATACCAGAATAGTTGTATCCTGCAGCTCCTAACATTGGAGTGTAACTTAAAGCTTCATATGCTTTCTTATGGAAAGTATATCCACCTCTAGCAAATGATTTGAATCCAAAAGCAACTCCTATTTCTTCAGCTCCATTAAAAGCACCATAAGAAATACCTCCACCAGCAAACATAGAAGCAACTGCATCATCAATAGCTAATGATAAGTCAATTCCACACCACATAGTGTTTTCTTTAGCTCCTCTATTAGCATCTAATGTACGAATCATAGAATCAAAATCAGATATGTTAAATCCAGCTAATTGATTATAAGTTTGTGAGTTACCACTTCTCATAAAGTCAATTAAACCTTCAGTACCATTAATACCACCAGAACCAATTGTACCAGTTAAAGCAGCATTTGTGTTAGTAGCAACTTGACCTAATAACATTTGCATTTCACAGTAGTTGTTAAATCTTTTGTAAGTATCACCTTCACCTTTTAAGTACCATAAGTATCCAGACTTCCCAGTTGCAGCATCATTTACTTTAAACCATATTTTGTTAGTAGCCTCAGAACCAGTTACCTGGAAAGAGTCTTTCATAATCATTGTATAGTTTTCGTAGTGATTAGCTGTTGGAGTAATTCCATCAGGTTGTCCTGTACCTTCAGCATGTTCGTTACCAATTACAATTAACACATCAGTAGCAGCTAAAGCTGTCCAAGAAGCATTTTTGTAAGGTACTAAAGTAGCAGTATTATTAGCAGGCTTAGCAGTTACAAGAGCAATTTCTCCGTAAGAATTTTGTACAATATCTCCAACTCTAATAAAGAAGTTACCAGAAGTAGTACCATCAGAAGAGAAAGATGCGTCTAAAGTAATAGTTACACCACCAACAGTAATAGTAGGTGTACCAGTTTGTTTAAAGTTTTGGTGTAAATAATCATCTTCATAGTGTTCATATTTTCTTTGAGAAACTGGTGCCATAGCTCCTGTTGCATCTAAGAATCCCATTAAAGATTGTTCTCCGTATCTATTTACAAAGTCTTCCGCAACCTCTGGTTGGTGAATACTTAATGTAGATACATAATTTTCGTTTGTAGCTACCTGAAAAGCACTAGGAATCCCAGGTGTAGTAGTATATGCCATTTTGTTTTATTTTTTAAAGCATTAATATTTAGTTATTCTTTCTTAACTCATCAGCAATCTGTTGAGCCATAGAAAGAGGTTTGTCAGAAATTGTTTTACTTTCAGGACTATAGGAAGGATTTTTAATATCATCTATTATATCACCTTTACCTTTTGATAGTCCTTGAGCAAACGCACTTCTAACTATAGAATCTAAATCATTTAAAGTAGCCATGTCAGTATTAAGTTTAGTAATATTTTCACTACCATCCTCATTTACATATCTATTCCAAAAATCAGAAAGATTCTTGTTTGATGTTCTAACATTTTCAATAGCATCTTCTGACAACGAATAAGAAAATTTTTCTCCCTTATCGTTTATATCAAAAGAAACATCTTTAAAGTCAGATAAAGAGTTATCTATTTTTTCAGACCATAACTTTTGAGACTCTTCAGATTTTTTTTGTTTACTAACCTGTTCTCTGTGTTGTTTAGGAACTGAAGATTCTTCTTGAAATGATTTAAGAGCTTTTTTAGCCTTCTTAGCCTCAGTTCTCAATTGAATCTTAGATAATTTTATTTCATCAGCGGTATATATATCCTCATCTAGCTTATATTTACTATTGAAAAGTAAATCAACTTCATCAGACTCTAGGTCCTGATTGTTAAATTTCATATGAGATTTAACTAAGTCAAATTCTTCCATTTCGTCATAATTTGCCGTTTGAGTTTTTAAATACTCTTGAACATCACCACCCTTAGCAACGTAATCATTTAATTGCGCTATCTGTTCGTTAGCGAATTTTGATGACGTGTCTTTAGATGAAAGTAAGGATTCAATATCTTCATAAGTTTTTATTTTACCATCAGTCTTTTCGGCTAATAAATCTTCAAAACTTTTTTCAACATTACTTGACTCCTCACTTGTTTCTTGAGTAGTATCTTCTTTCAAAGAACTTTCTGGGTTTGTATCTGTGTTCGGTTCAGTTTTTTCAGAAACTTCTGCAGTTTCTGTTATTTCTGTATCTTCTGCTAAATCATAACCCATTTGTTTAGCAGCCATTTTCTCAAATCTTTCGTTTGACATTTTCTTAAATTTAAATTAATATTTACAAATATAATAAAAAAAAAATTATTATACAATTATTTTACCTTAGTTCTTACTAAATCTGAATCATCTTCAGCTATTCTTATGTGTTCGGCCTTAATTTCACCTCCTAATGACATAATTTGAAGTTTTCTTTCATGTTCTGCTTTAGCAAATTCTTCTTTCATTTGGTACTCTGCTTGTAACTTTTGCATTTCTATTTCTGAATCCATTTGTTTTAATTGAGAGTCAGCTTGAGCTTTAGCTGCAGTGGAAGCTTGTTGTTGTTCAGCATTAGATTGAGCGTTTGCTTGAGCAGCTTTAGCAGCTTCTTCAGCGTATTTTTTTCTTCTTAAAATTAATAGTTGATTAGCTAATTTAACATTGCTAACATTTCTAATCATAATAGCGTCTTCTAATCTTAAAGCTCCCTGTTGTATAGAAACTTGAATGTTTTGTTCTAATAAAACTTTTTGTTCTTCATCTGGTAAAGGTTCAATCATTATACCGTAATCAGCCATAGTAACATCTTTACTAACTTCAATAGCTTTCATATTGTATTCTCCTATAGCTTGTACATATCCTTTGTATGTTCCTTTATATTGAACAAGGTCTTGAACTCTTAATGCTATACTTTTCGCAGTGTTTTGTGTTATACTTAATAAAGCTTGATTAATCCATCTTGTCGCATTATTAGAAGCTAGTAAAGCCATTTTTTGTACTCCAACTAAAGATTCTTTATCTGGTTGAGAAGCATCTCTTGCTTCATTTATACCTGTAACATCTCTTAACATTTGTAAATTATATTGGTATATAGCAATTAATTCTTGAAGAGCTCCTCCTATACCTCCTCCTAATTCTTGTATAGGCATAGATTGAATAGGTGTACCATCATCTTGTTGAGCTCTATAGTATAAATTACCTGTTTGTTGATATATGTCTTGAACTTCAATAGGAGTAAATGTACCACCATCTCCCTTACCTACATTTTCTATAGCTCCTAATTCAATAGCAGAACCTTTTGGTTTTGCTTTAGACATAAGGTGTTGTATTTTAAGGTGACATAATTGTATCTGGTCAGCAAAAGGAATCATCCTTTCTACAAGACTTTTATTATTCATATTCAATATATTAGGAGCGTATATAGAATAAGGTAACATGGCTTTAGATAAATTACTTTTAGGTCTTAATATGTTAGTAGCTAATCCATAGTCAAATATATAATCAGTACCTACAATCCACTTTCCTTTATATATGTTTTCTACAGAAGTTTTAATTTTTGTTCTTTGTTGTTTTGAATTTTTAGGTTCTTTATAAGTTTTAGTTTTTTTATTTATAGAGTATCCTCCATATTTATTTTCTTTTTTCTCATAATGTAAATCGTCTACAGTTTTATACAATCCATCTAAAACAGCTACTTTATAAGTATCATATTCATGTAGTTCATATGAATTATAATAATTAGAACCTTTACCTAAATTTTTTGGATTACCATATTTGCCACCATTACTTCTAGCAATTTCCATATATTCATCTTCTGTAAACTCATCACCAGCTAATCTTTTTAAATCATGAATACTCATGTAAATAATTTCTCCAGCGTGTTCTATGTTTTTAAAATCTGGTCTTGAAGAATGAGATGTAACTAAATTATTAGGGTCTACATATCTAATAGTTAATTTACCGTTTTCTACATCTGTTTTACTAGCTGCAATATTTAAAACAACTAAATCTCTAGATATTCTTTTTTTAACTTCTTCCCAATCATTTAAATAAAAAGTTAACTCAATACCTTCTTCCATAGCTATTTCAGTCATTTGTTTATAATTTAAACTCATATACAAATCTAACTCGTCATTACTTTCTGGTAATTCATCATTACCTTTATCAAATGGCATTCCTGTTAGTCCAGCCATTTCGTTATGAAACTCTTTAAGTTCCATAGCAGTTAATTTCTTTAATCTATCTTCAGTTCTTTTATCTTTTGATAACTGGTCAATAGCTGTACATTTTATTTTATACTCTTGATTTGTTAATCCTCCTACAATAACATCTACAAATTTAGGTATCATAGGAACAACTTCCCAGTTAAGATTTAAATAAGAACTATCTCCAGACGCTCCTAGTAAATCTTTATATTGTTCAACCGACTGCATTCCTTCAGCATATTCTCTATATCTTTTATATCTTTCATTACGAGATACATAAGCCCCACTTCCAGCTTCTTCATCAACCCATTCATGATACATTCTTTTAAAATACTGCATTCCATAATTTTTTTCTAATTTCTCTTCTCGTGAAACGAAAGGGTTTGGATACCCACTAAATGATGTTTTTCCCATTACTTAATTATTTTAGATATTTTTCCATTATTACTGTATCTTCTTACAAAAGGTTCTGTTGTTTTTATTGAAACCTTAGCTTTTACATGTTTTTGTGAAGCTAGTAAAGTAAACCCACTTGCCATACTAGCATCATATTTTGTTCTGTTATTTACATCAAACTCTAACCAATCTTTTAATAACTCGTAAAAAAAAACTTTACCTATTTCGTCATTTTCATTTATACCTACATAGTCATAAACATAAGATTGTATAGAATCTACTAAAGCATTTGCCACCGCAACTCCAGTTGCTGGAATACCAACTTCCGTTTGTTTTCTACTAAATTTAGTATGTGTAGACTCTGGTCTTGCCATTAAATATTTTTCATAACCTCTTCTTTTAAAATGTTGAATTAGTCCTATTTTATTATTCTCTACTAATATAGGGCATCCATAAAAGATACATTGCATTAACATATCTTCAAAAAACAATTCGGCTTTAGGAGGTCTGTTTATATATTGAGAAACAAACATATGAGAATCATCTTGTTCATGAGCATTAAACTTTCTAAATATATAACTAGCAGCGTCTGACCTTCTACCATCTGTAGTTACATCATGGTCAAAAGGGTCACAACCTGAAACATACTCTAATTCATTCCCTGGAAATTTATTACCAAATTTAATTATTTGTGAATTTGTCTTACTTGAGTCTGGTAATAACACAACTGACCACTTACCTTTTTTATCAGGTCTCCAAACTACTTTTGTATCTTTGATTCCATTAGTCCATGTAAAGTTTCCTTTTGTAACCATTTTACCCCCAGAGCCTTCTATATAATCTATTTGTTGATATATTCTTTCTGAATCAAATAAACAATCATCTGTAGCGACACGAAAAGCTTCTTCTGGAGTCCAAGGGAATTGCCTTTTATGTTCTGCTAATTTATTAGTATCTTTTTTAAGTCCTTCTCTTATTTTATTTAAATAATTTTTACTACCTATATTAATTATATCTCCATATTTATCATAAATTTTTGACTTTGGATTCTCTATAACACTATGCCCGTACTCATCAATAAACCCTTCAAATCCATCATATGCTGGAGTGAAATATCTATAAAGACCTGACCTTGTTCTATCTGTACCTAAAACTTTATCTTCTTGGTCTGAATCATCCCATATGTCTTTAAACGCTTTTCCCCCCTCTTCCATTTCATTAACTGTTGATGGTAAAAAAGCTTTACCAATAATCTTTCTACCTTGAGAAAGAGCTGGTTTAACTATTTGCCAGTTTCTTGAACAATCAGCTTCTAACCATTTACCTCCCTCATCTGATATAAAAGTTTTTAATTTTTCTCCATCATATGAATTATTTTTCGTATTTCTCCAATCTATCTGACTATCTAATGCTTCTGATGATTTAACCTTTGTGTTATTTTTTGTAATTCTTTCTCCAGGTTTTTTGAATGACAATACAGTTTTAGGAGAATCTGTACCTTCAATGATAGGTTGAAAAAAAGGTGGTAACTTTCTAAAAATGTAAACAACTTTGTCAAAGAGCTTTTTTGCATCACTACCTGTCTTACTTAATATACCTCCACTTGAATTATAAGACAAACTTATGTCATGTAAAACAATAGAAGCGGCTTTCCATGAAGCTCCCTGTCTTCTATGTTTTGGCATTATTAAACCAAAACTATGAATATCTTTTCTAACAGAGTTCCACACAAGAAAAAATCTTCTATCTCTATCCCAGTAATCTGGATACCCAATATCTATCTTACACCAATTCAAATAATAATAATGAGCTCCTGTTATATAAGTTTCTTCACCATTATTCATAAACCAAACCCCATTCAATCTCCTGTCAAATTCTTGTCCGATAAAATTATTTTTTTTAATTTCACTTAAAGATTCCCATGATTCTGGTAAAGAAGTCCGTGTCCATTTTTGGTTTTTCTTAGATTTATTATAACCTATAATAGAACTTTTCTTTGGTATCTTGGGTAGTATAATTTTTATTCCTTGTATATTCATATTAACTTAATACAAATATAGTAAATAATTAGGAAAATAACTATAATATAATTATATTTGTATCTATTAAATTATTTATAAACAAAAAAACAAAAAAAAATGGGAAATTTTATGAGCGTACGAACAAAAAAGTACGCAGGGTTAAACGTTTTCAATAAGGGTACAACATTTGAAAATATCGGATTAGCCACCGAACACGTTATCTATGGTTATGATGACAAAGAACTTATCGGAACTGTTACAGGTAGTGATAACAGTAGTGACTTTTTAGACATCACGTTAACTGCAGGAGTGGTAATTACAGCTGGTGAAATGATTCAAGTTGGTAATAGAACCGCAGTTGATACAACTATTGATTTAGCTTCCACCGCTTTAGAATCTGGACAAGCTTTTGCTATACAAGCTGTATCAAGTGCAACGGAAATTAAAATAGAAGCGTCAAAAGGTTCTGGAGTTTTAGCTATTAATAATGACACCACTGGATTATCAGTTCCTTTATACAGAAGAACAGGTAGGTTAGTTTATGCTGACATGTCTTCTCCTGCAGCTCCTATTACATTGGTAACAGAACAGCATGTTAATCATCCTGGTGTAGGTCGTGTATCCGATTTGTCAAATCAACTTATGAATGTTCAATTAAAATCTAAGAATGGAGTTACTTATGACGCTACTGCTGCTGACACTGATAAATCAGGTTTAATGATTAATCTTGACAGAATTATTTTAATGTATGAAGGAGCTTTATCTACAACTTCAGCAACTGCTGATGATTGGGTGGTATGGTATGACACTTCAAAAACAAATAACGCTGGATTAGATTCACCTTTTGTACATATATTAGAAATTGAAACTTCATTAGATGGTACAGAGGAATTATTTGTAAATCACATTGGTGGAAAAGGAGCTTTTCTTGACATGAAAAAACTTTCTGTAAATGGTCAGATGGTTGATTTTCCAGACATTAGCGTTTCTGGAGTTGTAAGAACTAAGAATGTTGTTAGTGCTGTCCAAGCTCTTACCGCTGGGACTACAGCATTTATAGCTAATACAGGAGCGACAGCGATGGACACTATTATGAAAATAAAAGGTTCTGGTAAACATGGATTTAGTGTATTGGTTGTTGATGACACTTTATCTCAAGTTATTGGTAAAACAGACGCTACTAATCTATTAGAATAGTAAGAAATATGTATATAATAAAAAAGGGACTTTATGTCCCTTTTTTTTTTATTTTTTTTCTTTTTTAAGGTCTATTAAATCCTGACACTTCTCGTATTCTTCTAAGTGTATAAAGTGGTCTAGAAGTGTGTCTATAATATTCTGTTCGTCAATATCGGGGTCGTATGGGTCAAATATTAAACCAAACCCTTCTGTTGATTGAATGTCTAATAATTCATCAAATGTTATTTGATTGGTAATAAGAAGATATGAGTAATGCATTGTGTTATTTATTATCTCTTCTTTGTAATAATAATCGTCTAATTTGTCTAATGGTTTTTTCATTTTGCGAATTTTTCTGCAGCACCTCCTTTGAAGTGATTATCTTTAATATTAATTTCATTTATTGTTTCACCTTTCATTTTTTGGTCTAGTCTTATTAAAGCTTCCATCATTTCTTGAGCATCCATAAAAGCTTTCTTTTTAGATTCTAATGCATTTTTACGTCTTTCATCAGCTACATCGTCAGCTATAGGTCTTTTAACATCTGCTATAAGAGTTGCTATTCCTTCTTTAGCTGCTTCTAGAAGTTCACTAAGAGTGTCTTCTATATATAATTCTATTTCTGTCTTCTTTATCATTATGGTAAAATGCACATAGCATTACTATTTCTCATTCTATATAATTCTCTATCATTAATTTTCATTTTATAGTTTGAATTTTTTTGAAAAAGAATTGTATCTCCAACTTTAAACTCTTCAGTGAATTGATTTATATGTGTGACTACACCTTTATCTATAGTTATTTCTTTTTTTATGTTTGTAATTATACCAGAATCAGAAACTTGTTCTTTAGTTTTGATAGGTTCTACAAATATAAAATCCATTAACATAGTTATTTCTCCATCTCTTTCATAAGCGTATATTTGGTCTATATCACTTTGGTAATATTTTTCTCCATTAAATTCAAGAGTTTTATCTATTACAAGATGATGTATAAATACTTTATCTCCTTTTTTTAATTGTAAATTATCCTCGACTCTTTTGTCTGGATTTGGAGGTAAATGTTTTACAATACCATTTTGTCTAGCGTGCCACAATCTATCTATCTCTGTATCTAACCATAGTTCTGTGCCATCAGAAAGAGTGTGTTTATCTTCTGTTTCTGTCTTTAGTTCTAAAAGAACTATATTTCCCAGTGAATTTTTTATCATTATATTGGTTTTTCAATTCCTAATTCATATTCTGGAACACATTTGTTTCCAGGTATAGATTTCCATAATCTTGTATAGTTTTCATCTCTTGGAACTACATATATATTATATCTAACTTCGTTAAAGTGTTGAGAGTACGCTTTATCAAATGTTATGTCTACAATCTTTAAAGCTCCTTTTGCTATTGTTTGTCCTCTTAGATAGGTTATATCTCTATCTCCTGCGGTCACAATAACTTTTCTTATTAAACCTTCGGGTATATTCATTTTAATTTGTTTTAATTATTACCATTTTTTTTCAGGACACGACTCTACATCCCACTTAGCCTTTACAGACATTACGCATCCACATATTGTGCATGTTCCTTTTTCTTTATTAAGAAGTTCACAAGAGTTACATAAAGTAAGCCTTTCTTTATATTTTTCTTTAGACGTATTATCAAATCCAGATTTAGCATATTGAATTATTGAGTTACTTAAATTCCAAGCTTTGTTTATTATGTTTGGTTTTTTCATTTAAATTTATTTGGTACAAATGTAATAAAATTATTTAAAAGAATATGCTTTGTTAATAAATACTTTTTTACTATATTTGTAAAATATAAAATAAAAAAATATAATCATGGCATACCCAAAAACAAAAAAGAAAGTAGTTAAAAAGAAAAAAACTGGAGCAAAAAGAAAATCATATTAATGGGATGTTCTTGTAATAAGTTATGTCCTAAGTGTCGTAAGAATAAAAACAATTGTATCTGTAATAAATAAATATGCCTAGAGATTATAAAAAAGAATATCGTAACGAAAATAAGTCTAGGCGTAAAAGACGTGTGGAGTTAAATCGTTATAATAGAGAGAAGGGAACCTATGGTAATGGAGATGGTAAAGATGCTTCTCATTGTGGAGATAAGATAACAGGTTTTGTTAAAGCATCTACAAATAGAGGTAAGAAAGGAGAAGGGGGTAGAAAGAAAGGAGTTAAACATAACTATCCAAAGAATAGAAAATCACCAAGTACAGGAACTAGAAAGTCTAGCTCCACTGGTAAAAGAAGTTAAATAAATAATAACAAACAAATAGAAATTATGCCGGAAAAGAAACCAAGTAAAGAACAATGTCAAAAAGCTATTGCTCAAATAAAACAAATGAAAGACCAGAAACAAATGATGAATGGTTTAAAACAATTAATTAAGGCTGGATGTATAACTCAAGAACAAGCTCAGAAAATGATGGGGGGTGGTTCTAAGTCTGCGGGGGGAGGTCCTGAAAACAGAGATGGAGGAAGCTCTATGGATAATGCTAGATACGAACAAGCTACACCAGGAACAAGAGCGTAATGGAGAATAAAGAAAAGATAAAACAACTAAGAGCTAGAATAGCACGTTTAAAGGAACTTATGAAGGCTTATGATTCTGGAGAGCCTTCGGGAATGAAACAAAGAAAAGATGTCCTTGCGGAAATTGCAAAACTAGAATCTCAGATAGCAAAGATATTAGAAGTGGGTAATGGTGATGGGTCAGGTAGAAAACCTATAGGAGCTATAACATCAGACCCCGCTTTATATTCTAAAAGTAAGAATAAAACGAAACCTATGTAAGTTCTTTAATAGAGACTTCTAAGAGACGTTAAGATACAAAGGGGTGTATAGACCCCACAAAGATAAGATAACCTCTGTAATAGGGGTTATTTTTGTTTATACACCTATATGGGTGGGGTGTCCTATATAACAAGCGGGTACCTACCACACTTTCTTTCTTATTTTTAATTCTTTCTTTGTAGTATATGCTACTAAGTATAATAACTAATATATATATATACTAACATATAATATATAGTATTACCAACGTATATACCTTGGTATAAAAAATATACCAGTTCTGTGAAACGATGGGACAATATAAAGCAAATTGAAATTTTATTACAAAACACAAACGGAAATTTTTTAGGGGGT
>TARA_R110000787_G_scaffold73495_5_pt1 | contig 24167 bp, 21 predicted proteins | sample TARA_R110000787 | Tara Oceans TARA_R110000787 (sample SAMEA4397920) | marine metagenome | biome: Polar Biome; feature: [DCM] deep chlorophyll maximum layer (ENVO:01000326); material: water (ENVO:00002006), including particulate matter (ENVO:01000060) such as... | depth 35 m | reverse complement strand
TCGTTCGCCATGAGTCACTTAGAGGGTAGCCAGATGAAAAGTGCGCAATGATAACACATTTGTCATCAGACTCATCGCGCCTAAGCCGCGACAGACTAGGTTTGGCGGCAGCTAACGACTATAATCACCAACCGTCGCAACACCGTGTTTCATTATGGCCAGGCCTCAGGTCAAAAAATTGCATATCGTCACTCATGGCTGCCAGATGAATGAATACGATTCAGCGCGAATGCGCGACTTGCTTGGCGACAGCCATCAGATGGTCACCACTGACGACCCGGCGGATGCTGATGTACTCCTCCTCAACACCTGTTCGATCCGCGAAAAAGCTCAGGAAAAAGTCTTTCACCAACTGGGTCGCTGGAAACGCTTCAAAGACATTAATCCTGACCTTATTATCGGCGTAGGTGGCTGTGTCGCCAGCCAGGAGGGTGAGGCGATTACCCGTCGCGCACCCTTTGTCGATCTGGTTTTTGGTCCTCAGACACTGCACCGCTTACCAGCAATGATCGCCAGACGTCGTGTCGGCAGTAGCGCAGTAGTTGACGTGAGCTTTCCCGAAATCGAAAAATTTGACCGCCTGCCACAGCCAGAGGCAGACGGCGTTGCCGCGTACGTCTCGATCATTGAGGGCTGCTCGAAATATTGCAGTTTTTGCGTTGTGCCATACACTCGCGGCGAGGAAGTCAGTCGCCCCGTCGCCGATGTGCTGGCGGAAGTGGCTCACCTGGCTGCCCAGGGCGTGCGGGAAGTCAACCTCCTCGGCCAGAATGTCAATGCATTTCGCGGCCTGAACCCGGATGGGGCGATCTCTGATCTGGCTGAGTTAATCACCTATGTGGCGCAAATTGATGGCATAGACCGTATTCGCTTTACCACCTCACACCCAATCGAATTCTCCGACGCCCTGATCAACGCGTATGCCGAGGTGCCGGAACTGGTTAACCACCTGCACCTGCCGGTACAAAGCGGCTCAGATCGAATTTTGATGGCCATGAAGCGCGGCCACACAGTCCTGGAATACAAATCCATTATTCGCAGACTTAGAAAATTGCGGCCGGATATCAGCCTGTCATCCGATTTCATCGTCGGCTTCCCCGGAGAGACGGAAGCAGATTTTGCCGCCACCATGAAACTGATAGAGGACATCGGTTTTGACAGCTCCTTCAGCTTCATATACAGCGCCCGCCCTGGCACGCCCGCTGCCGAGATAGTGGACACAACACCTGCCGACATTCACAAACAACGGCTGCACATTCTACAAACACGTATTAGCCAGCAGGCAATGGCCATCAGCCGGCAGATGATTGGTCGCACCGAACGGCTGCTGGTCACCGGCATTTCGAAAAAAGATCCCGGCCAACTGCAGGGTCGCACCGAAAACAATCGCGTGGTTAATTTTGCCAGCCCAGATCGCAGCCTTATTGGCCAGTTTATCGATGTGCAAATATGCGAGGCATTGCCCAATTCGTTACGCGGCGTCGCCGTAGAAGCCACTAACGTCACCTGTCAACGCGGTCAGACAACTTGATGCCGGCACCTGGCATTCACCTCTTGGCGTATAAACGTCCTCGACGATTGTTTTATTCATCGACCAAAGCCGCTATCCTTAGCCTTATCAGCCAAACTAGAGCGACCGACACACGCATTTGAACACGATCCCCGCGGCTTACACGGTTACCCTGGAACCCAACGACACTCGCCGACTCGCGCAACTTTGCGGGCAGTTTGACGAACACCTGCACCAGATTGAGCAACGTCTCAATGTCGAGATTAGAAATCGCGGCAACGTGTTTGCGTTGTACGGCGATCCCGCGCACGCACGGGCAACGGCCAATTTACTCACCCACCTGTACAGCGAGATCCGTGAGTCCTGTACCCTAAGCCCACAGGACGTACATTTATTTCTACAACAATCGGACATGGAATTTCATATGGAACAACAGGCCCCCGACCACGGCGCTGACAATGTCAGAAATTTCTCGATTATTCGCACAAAAAAGGGCAATGTGACGCCGCGGGGTAAAAACCAGCAGCACTACGTGCGCGCCATCCAAACCAATGACATTAACTTTGGCCTCGGGCCTGCGGGCACTGGTAAAACGTATCTTGCGGTTGCCTGCGCTGTAGAAGCACTTCTCCGGCACGAGGTGGAAAGAATCATCCTGGTCAGACCAGCGGTTGAAGCCGGCGAAAAACTCGGCTTTCTGCCCGGCGACCTGTCGCAAAAAGTCGACCCTTACCTGCGCCCACTCTATGACGCACTTTACGAAATGATTGGCGTAGAAACTGTTGGCAAACTGATTGAACGAAACGTCATTGAAATCGCTCCGCTGGCCTACATGCGCGGCCGTACGCTAAGCAACGCGTTTATCATCCTTGACGAGAGTCAGAATACAACCCGCGAACAGATGAAAATGTTTCTCACTCGCATTGGTTTTGGCTCCACCGCCGTGATCACGGGGGATACAACCCAGATAGATCTACCCCGGGGCACACTCTCAGGTTTAGTGCATGGCACCGTGGTACTGGACGGTGTACCCGGTATTTCATTCACCCACTTCGAATCCAAAGACGTCGTTCGCCACCCATTGGTACAAAAGGTGGTCGAGGCCTATGCAACCTTTGAAAAGGCCAACGCCGACTAATGAACGCCCATATTACCATTGAGAATTGCTCCGGGGATGAGGCTCCGGAGCCCGACTCGATTCAGCGCTGGGTCGAGGCCGCGCTGACGAATCACAGAGAAAATACTGAGCTCGGTATCCGTATAGTTGACGCCGCTGAAAGCGCCGCACTAAATGAACGCTATCGGGGCAGGCAAGGACCAACCAACGTATTGTCGTTCGCTGCCGATCTGCCCGATTTCATTACGCTGCCACTGCTCGGTGATCTGGTCATTTGTGCACCCCTGGTATTACAGGAAGCCCTGGCACAGGGCAAACATCCGGACGCCCACTGGGCCCACTTAGTCGTGCATGGCACCCTGCACCTTCTCGGTTATGATCACATAACAGATGAGGAGGCACAGATCATGGAAACCATTGAGACAGAAATTTTAACCCATCTGGACTTCCCTCCACCCTATGAACCTCCCTGTGAATCTCCTTGTAAAACAGGGCAACAGGCGACATCCGCGAGAATGAATACCCGTGAATAACGACAGCGACAACGGCCCAGGTCAATCCTGGCTTGCCAGGCTTAGCCAAACTTTTTCCTCTAAACCGGCAAGCAGAGAAGATATAGCAGAGCTACTGCGCTACGCGCATACTCATAAAATTCTCGACAATGAAGCGCTCCAGATCATGGAGGGTGCCCTCAACGTTGCTGATCAACAGGTCCGGGAAATTATGATTCCGCGTTCACGGATGACGGTTGTTCAACGCGGCGCCGACATTGAGCAGATACTGGCCATGGTTATTGAATCCAACCACTCCCGGTTTCCAGTGGTCGGCGAGTCAGTGGACGACATCAAAGGCATCCTCCTCGCTAAGGATCTATTACCACTGGCGCTGAACGGGTATCAGGATTTCAGTATCGATCAGGTCATCCGCCCCGCGACAATTATCCCGGAAAGCAAGCGCCTCAACGTGCTGCTCCGAGAGTTTCGCGAACAGCGTTACCACATGGCCATTGTGATGGATGAATACGCCAGCGTTGCGGGCCTGGTTACTATTGAAGACATCCTTGAGGAAATTGTCGGTAATATCGAGGATGAAACTGACCAAGATGAACCTAAGTTCATTCGTCGCCAGCACGACGGCAGTTACCTCCTTGCCGCACTCACCCCGATCGAGGACTTCAACGAATATTTTGGCACCGGTCTTAGTGAGGACGAATTCGACACCATTGGGGGTATCGTCACCAAGGCTTTTGGCCACCTGCCAAAAGCCGGTGAAATCACCACCCTCGGCAGCTACCGCTTCCATGTGCTCGAAGCCGACGCCAGGCAAATACACTTACTGGAAATGCAACTCATTGTCGACCATCCAGACTGCTAACAACACTTCGTGCCGATTAAATTAACCGCCCCGCGATGTGCCGCCGCACTGCTCAGTGGCGCACTGTTGCCACTGACGTTCGCACCCTGGTCATGGTGGCCAATGGCGCTCATCAGTTGCGCCGTGCTCAGCGCACTCATGCATGACACCAGACCGCGCCAAACTTTTATCACCTGCCTGTTTTTCGGCACCGGCCTGTACGCCACGGGTGCCTCCTGGGTCTACGTCAGCATCCATCAATATGGCCAGGCCTCGATGTTACTGGCAACTCTACTCACGGCCGGTTTTACCATCGCTCTGGGGCTGGTTTTTGCCATTCCGCTAAGCCTGTATGGCTACCTGAAGCGCGATCATAATGGCCTTGGATTGTTCGCTTTCGCAACATTGTGGGTGCTGAGCGAGTGGTTCCGCGGATGGTTTTTAACAGGTTTTCCCTGGCTCTTTTTGGGCTATGGGTTTATCGACACGGGCCTGGCGGGCTGGGCGCCACTGACAGGTGTGTGCGGGCTCAGTGGACTGGTCGCTTGCAGTGGAGCGGTGATCGGACGCGCGCTGCTGCGTGCCGACCCACCTCGTATTACGGCGATAGCGGTTATCCTGCTAGCCGCAACCTGGTGGGGCGGCGGCCAACTGCAAAAGCTCAGCTGGACGATCCCGGCCAGCAACACCCCATTAACTGTGGCTCTGGTGCAACCAAATCAAGCGGTCCTAACCAAGTGGCACGAAAATGCCCTGCCAGTCATCCTCGCCGATATCCGCGAAAAAACCCTGACATTGCGTAACCACAATCTGGTGATTTTTCCTGAATCGGGAATTCCTGCATTGAAAAACAGCGTCGACGACTTTCTAACGGAGCTCGACAGCGCCGCGACTTACCAGCAAACAGCAGTCATCACCGGCATTCCGATGCAGTCGAACGCCGGCAACTACTTTAATGGTGTCATCGGCCTCGGCCTCGCCACTGGAAGTTATCAAAAACGACGCCTGGTGCCTTTTGGTGAATACCTTCCGTTCGAGCATTGGTTAAGGGGCTTGATTGCCTTTTTTGATTTGCCCATGTCGTCATTTAGTGCAGGCGCAGACCAACAGGCGCTGATAGAGGTCGGTCCTTTCGACGGCGCAACGTTCGGGGTAGCCACGGCGGTTTGTTACGAGATCGCCTACTCCGACCAGATGGCCGCCGATGCCCGGCAGGCCAATCTGCTGTTAACCGTCAGCAACGACACCTGGTTTGGCGATTCTCTGGGGCCCCATCAGCACCTGCAGATTGCCCGCGCGCGCGCCCTGGAAAACGGCAAGCCACTGATACGCGTCACTAACGATGGCATCACGGCCATTATCGACGAGCGTGGCAACGTCCTGAACCAGCTACCCCGCTTCCGGCCCGACATCCTCCGGGGTGAGGTGATGCCGCGCGGCGGCGCAACCCCTTATAGCCGCACAGGATCCGTTCCTCTAATCGTGGTTTGCCTGGTCGGTTTTTTGCTGGCGCTCGCCCTGTCCCGACGCCGCATCACCGAAACCCCTATGTAACCAGCCCCACAGCGCTAGGTGTAACAGCGGCTTTCCCCTATAATTTCGCCCTTGCGCTTAATGGCCCGGGAGAAAGTTATCCCGACCATTTTCCAGACGAGAACTTTTCCAAGACCGAGCCTATGCAAGAGCAATATCACCCGAAAACCATCGAACAAACAGTCCAGCAGTACTGGCGAGAAAATCATTGTTTCAGGGTCCGCGAGGATCGGGATCGGCCCAAGTATTATTGTCTGGCCATGTTTCCCTATCCGAGCGGTCAGTTACACATGGGCCACGTGCGCAACTACACCATTGCCGACGTCATTAGTCGCTATCAGCGCATGCTGGGCAAAAATGTCCTGCAACCGATGGGCTGGGATGCTTTCGGCCTGCCGGCAGAGAATGCCGCCATCAAAAACAATACCGCGCCAGCTAAGTGGACCTACCAGAACATCCAGTACATGAAGGAACAATTAAATGTGCTGGGTTTTGCCTACGACTGGGATCGCGAACTGGCTACTTGTAAACCGGATTATTACCGCTGGGAGCAATGGTTTTTTACCCGGCTCTACGAAAAGGGCCTTGCTTACAAAAAAACCAGTGCGGTTAACTGGTGTCCCACCGACCAGACCGTGCTGGCCAACGAGCAGGTCATCGATGGCCGCTGCTGGCGTTGCGACACCCAGGTAGAGCGCAAGGAAATCCCCCAGTGGTTTATTCGTATCACCGACTACGCCGAGGAACTGCTTAACGACCTGGACAAACTCGAGGCGTGGCCCGACCAGGTGCGCACCATGCAGCGCAACTGGATCGGTCGCAGCCGCGGGGTGACCATGAGTTTTAGTCTGACCAGGCCCGTCGCCGGCTATGATCACTTCGAGGTCTACACCACCCGACCAGACACCCTGATGGGTGTCACCTACCTGAGTCTGGCACCCGAACACCCCATTACCCTGGCACTCGCCGCATCCAATGCTGTGCTCGCCGAATTTATTGCCATCTGCAAGCAACAATCCGTCGCGGAAGCCGACATGGCAACGATGGACAAAAAAGGCATGGATACTGGCATTACTGCGATCCACCCCATTTCCGGCGCAGTGGTGCCAATATGGGTCGCCAATTATGTGCTGATGGACTACGGTTCCGGCGCGGTGATGGCGGTGCCTGCCCATGACCAACGCGACTGGGATTTTGCTCAGCAATACCAGCTTCCCATAAAGCAGGTCATTACGCCGACTGACGACGCACCCTGCGATATAGAAAAACAGGCCTTTACCACTAAAGGCCTGCTGATCAACTCCGGGCCGTTCGAAGGACTCGCGTTTGACACCGCTTTTGACGCCATCGCCGCCGCCTTAGCAGAGCAGAACAAAGGGCGGATCACCATCAACTATCGCCTGCGCGACTGGGGAGTGTCTCGACAACGCTACTGGGGTGCGCCCATCCCCATGATGTACGGGCCAGACGGCGTAGAAATACCCGTGCCTGCCAACAAACTGCCCGTACTGCTGCCGGAAGAGGTCACCATGGACGGCATACATTCGCCGCTCAAGGCTGATAGCCACTGGAAAAATATCGACCTTGATGGCCGTCCCCTGGAGCGAGAGACCGATACTTTCGATACTTTCATGGAGTCGTCCTGGTACTACGCCCGCTTCACCTGTCCCGACAGCGCGGACGCCATGCTTGACGCTGACCGGGCAAACTACTGGCTGCCGGTTGATCAATATGTTGGCGGGATAGAACACGCGATCCTGCATCTGCTGTATGCGCGCTTCTTTCACAAACTGATGCGTGATGAAAACCTCGTCAACTCGGACGAACCTTTCACCCGGTTGCTTTGTCAGGGCATGGTGCTGAAAGACGGCAGTAAAATGTCCAAGTCAAAAGGCAACACAGTTGATCCACAAACCCTGATCGATCAATACGGCGCGGATACGGTGCGCCTGTTTACCATGTTTGCGGCACCCCCTGAACAATCTCTGGAATGGTCCGATGAAGGCGTCGCCGGTGCATCGCGCTTCCTCCGGCGCTTATGGAAAACCCTGCACCAGCACGTCACGGCCAGCGCTACAGGCACGACAAAGCCATTGGATATCGACAACCTGAGCTCTGCGGAAAGTGATGTCCGCCGTAAAACCCATAGCACCATCGCCAAAGTCAGTGACGACTATGGTCGGCGTCAGACCTTTAATACCGCCATTGCGGCGGTAATGGAACTGCTTAACGAATTGAACGGCCTGGACAAGAAGTCCGCTCAGGCAGATGCGGTTGTCCAGGAAGCGCTGGAAGCTGCCGTGTTACTGCTGGCACCTATTACACCCCATTTGTGTCACGCCGCCTGGGCCGCCCTCGGCCACAACGAAGCCGTCATCGACGCACAGTGGCCAGCAATTGATGAGAATGCGCTGATCCGCAGCAGCATCACCATGGTGGTACAGGTCAACGGCAAAGTGCGCAGCCAGATTGACCTGGCCACTGATGCTGCGCGCGAAGCCGTTGAACAGGCGGCCATCAACGACAGTAACGTACAACGCTTTACCGCAGGCAAGAGCATCCGTAAAGTGATAGTGATACCCAACAAGCTGGTTAATATCGTTGCTAACTGACCCCCCTACCCCCCGGCAAAGGCTACTTAAACTACAGGATATTCCCATGCACAAAAACGCCGTTCCCATTTGTTTTGTAGCCTTATTCCTGGTTCTGAGCAGCGCCTGCGGCTGGCACCTGCGCGGTGCTGAGGGTCATACTGTGGCTTTTGATCGCCTGCATATCAGCGCCTCCGATCTGCGCAGCGATCTGGTCCGGCAACTGACCCGACAATTTGAGGCGAGTGGCGTGGAACTGGTCGAAAGCGCGACCGGAGCCACCTATAGCCTGGTCCTCATGAACCAGGACTCGGAACGGCGCACCGCAACGGTCAGCGCGAGCGCTCGAGTTTCGGAGCGCTCATTAACTGAAAGGGTCGAATTCGTAGTCCTTGATCGCCAGGGTGCACCGGTTATTCCTCGAACCAAAGTGGTGGCGGAGCGCATATTCGAATACGACGAAAGCAATGTTCTCGCTGCCGACGATGAGGCCCGCTTACTGAAGCGGGAAATGCAGGAAGATCTGGCGCGGCAAATCTACAATCGCCTACGCCTGCTGAAGAAACCAGCATCCGCCAATGCGCCTGCAAGCTGAGCAACTGCAGCAACACCTGAACGAGGGCCTGGCACCGATTTACGTGGTCAGTGGCGACGAACCGCTGCTGATTCAGGAAGCCAGTGATGCCATTCGCAGTGCCGCTCGTAGCAATGGGTTTGGCGACCGGGAGCTGTTTGATGTCAACCAGCATTTCGACTGGCACCAGGTGCTCAACGAAGCCAACAGCCTGTCGCTTTTCGCTGACCGGAAAATTCTTGAATTGCGCATTCCCTCGGGCAAACCCGGCAAAGAGGGCGGCAAATTTTTCGAGACCTACTGCCAGAGTATTAACGCCGATAACCTGTTATTGGTTATCTTTCCCAAGCTGGATCGCAATGCGACTAACAGCAAATGGTTTCGCACCCTGGACAATCATGGCGCGACTATTCAGGTCTGGCCAGTCACCGTGGCACAAATGCCCGCATGGATAAACAAACGCCTGCAACTGGCTGGCGTCAAAGCCAACAAGCAGGCTATTGACATCCTCGCTGACCGTGTTGAGGGCAACTTACTGGCCGCCCGCCAGGAAATCGAAAAACTCAAGCTCCTGGCAGAGGGCGGCGTCATTGACGCAACGACCATGTCCACTGTTGTTGCCGACAGCGCCCGCTATAGCATTTTTGATCTGGTCGACCGCATACTTGCAGGGGACAGCGTAGCGGCGGCGCGTACCCTGCGCGGGTTATGTAACGAAGGCACGGAACCCAGTGTTGTGCTGTGGGCGCTGGCCCGCGAACTGCGTATCATGGCAAAAGCTAGCGAACAGATCGCAAACGGGGCACATACCGACTGGGTGTTTAAGAATCTTGGGGTGTGGGACAAACAAAAGCCGCTGTTGCGCAAAGCGTTACAACGCTTGAAACCCGCGCAACTGGCAATGCTACTGCGACAGGCCGCGGGGGTCGATCGAGCCATTAAAGGCATGAGTCAGGCGCCACCCTGGCAGGAACTAACAACGATGGTCTTAGGTATGAGTGGTGCCAACCCTGTCCACCCGCAGAATTTGCGTCTGGGCTTACGCGAGCAGGCAACTTTCTGAACTGCAGATATTCTGAATTCAAAATACTCGGCGTTACTGATAAGCAGAATTAGCAATGTTCTGCTTATCAAAGCGCCAACAAATCAACCGCCCGGGAAACTGCGCGCCGATACCTCGTTAGAGGTCAACTACAAACCAGATGCTAACTACAGATATAAAACACAGACGCCATTCTTCTCCGTTAAGCTGGAATCAATATATTGGGCAAGCGAAAAGACAGAAATAAAACTGACCGCCTGGGTCACTACTCACCACGTTTTTGGCTGTCGTGGCTGGCTGTTGGCCTGACATGGGCATTGGCCAAACTACCGTACCGCGCTCAACACACCATTTCACGCTGGCTGAGCCGACTGGCCATAGCAACGGGGTCATCACGGGTTAAAACCATTCGGCGCAATATTGACCTGTGTTTTCCGGAGCTTCCCACGCAGGCGCGCGAGGAGCTGATAGCTAAAAATCTGTACTCAACCATTTTTATGTTTTTCGATTTACTAGCGATGGTCTGGGGCTCGAAAACTTCGGTCTTAAACAGAGGCCACGTGTCCGGCGAACAACACTTGCACGACGCCCTAGCCATGAATAAACCAATAATACTGGTTTCCTGCCATGCCACCAGTTTTCTGCTGGCTTTCGCCAAACTATCTGCGATCACCCCCTATTCCGCAGTGTACCGACGTATGGACAACCCGGTACTGGAAAAACAGCTATACCAGCGCGCCGCCAGCAAATACCCGATCGAGACGATTCACCGCAAAGAAATTCCTTACATGCTCAAACAACTGGCGAATCAGGGCGTTGTTCTGATCGTACCCGATCAGGACTTTGGTCCAAAACGCAGCGTCTTTATTCAACATTTTGGCATCGACACCGCGACCATCACCGCCATCCCCCAATACGCCAAATCGGCAGATGCTTGCGTCCTGCTGGTGTGCAGCTATCGAGAACCAAATGGACATTACGTTCTGCAAATAGACCCCGTGCTCGACAACTACCCTTCTGGTGACGATCTGGCCGACACCCAGTTGTGGAGCGACTGGTTGGAAAGAGAAATCCGCAAACACCCCGAGGATTATTTCTGGTTGCATAAGCGCTTTAAGACCAGGCCCGAGGATCAACAAAAGCTTTACTAGGTCACGACCCTATTAAGCCGCCCCTGTAATTATAGCGGCATCGACGTCATCTATCGCTGCGGAAACTCCGGTGGTACTGGACATAGAACTGCCTGGCGGTGCGCCCGCTCTTTGACGCTCTGGTCATGGCAAACTGCCTGGCCGCAAGGTACAGGTGCGCTTTATCGCCAATAATAAAGTCGGCAAATAAATCGTCGACGATGGCCAAATACTGCTCTGTGGAGTTTGGATAAAATGATAACCAGAGCCCGAAACGATCAGCCAGCGAGAGCTTTTCTTCAACGCGGTCGCGGTAGTGCAGCTCACCTTCGACGATCTGCACACCATCGTTGTCGGTCTGCTGTTCAGTAATCAGGTGGCGGCGGTTTGAAGTCGCGCAAACCAGCACGTTTTCAGGGGGCGACTCAATGGAACCTTCAAGCACGCTTTTCAGATGTTTGTATGTGGTCTCGCCTTCATCGAAAGACAGGTCATCACAAAAAATTAAAAATCGCTGTGGCAACTCCCGCAGTTCATCGACGATTTCAATCAGGTCACCCAGGTCGTCCTTATCTATTTCGACGACTCGCAGACCTTTCGCGGCGTAATGGTTCAGCGCGGCTTTTACCAACGATGATTTACCAGTGCCACGGCTACCCCACAGCAAGGTATTGTTGCCTTTGGCACCGCCTAAAAACAATTCAAGATTTTCTCTAAATTCACCTTTCTGCCGATCAATGCCGAGCAGGTCATCAAAGCAAATGGGGTCCATGCGTTTTACTGCCCGCAGCGTAGCGCGGTTTGGCCGCCAGATAGCTGCCAATGTGTTATCCCAGTCAAGGTTCATAGTCATCGGCTCGCTCCGGCGCTGGGTGATATTAGCCACTCTGGCAGATAGCCTTTACTCAATGACAGGAGCAAACTTCCCAGACCCGTGCCGGTCGCGTTAGCCAGAATATCCGCGCCGTCCATTGACCGATACCCGGTGAACCCCTGCAGCACTTCCAGCAAGCCACCAAAAGCTAGCAGGCTCAGATGAATTCTCCAGCTCAACGCTGGGCCGGGAAATGCCAGCCAGACCATGGTATAAAGAATGGCGTAGGTCAGAGCATGAAACACCTTGTCGGCGCTGACAAACAACTCGGCACCGGACATTGGCCGCAGAGAGAGATAAATAACCGTCAAAAGTGCACACACGAGGATAACCCGCCACACCATCAAATTCCCGTACACTTAGCACCCCACCTCGCCCATTGAGACCACACATTATATAGAAGTTTCAATAAGTTCCGGCGCACATAATCACCCGGCGTGAAGATGTTCGGCAAACCGACAGGCCCCTGACATAGTTGTAACGAAAAAAAGGACTTGCTACGCTGGCCTGCCATTTAATAAACTCCGCCCACACAAAATCGTCGACATATCAACTATCGGCGTTCTATAACATACGCGCTATAACGTAGAGAAGAAGAGAGGTCATTATGGATCAGGGTCTGGGATACTGGCTCACCAAACGGGAACTGATATCCGGCAACCGGCTTGCAGTCGTCAATCGTCACAAACGATTTACCTATAAAGAAATGAACCGCCGCTGTAATCGCCTCGCCGATGCGCTGCGCAACAGCGGAATTCGCCCGGGTGACAGGGTCTGTTCGTTACTCATGAATGGGCACGAACAACTGGAGCTAATATTTGCCGTCGCCAAATTAGGCGCCATCTTTTTGCCTATTAATTTTCGCCTGACCGTGCCTGAAATTGAATACATCGTTAGGGATTCCGGCACACGCACCATATTCTTCCACGACGAGTTCAGGCACCTGGCTGAGGGCGTGCAGGAACTGGTTTCTTTTGACACCAGCGTGTACTGCGGCAATGCTCGGGCCTGTGACGACGATGCCGATTACGAGGCCTTTATCGCCAGCGGTGACGACAAAGAAATCAATGCCAGCGTCGATGCCGATGATGTGGCATTGTTGATGTACACCTCGGGCACAACCGGCAGACCTAAGGGTGCCATGCTGACACACGCCGCCCACGCCGCCAACGTCTACCACACGACGCAGCGCCTGCCCATCCATGCTGGCACGGTTGCCCTCGGCGTTGCTCCCATGTTTCATATCGGCGGCACCAGTGTGATCGTACTGCCGACCCTGTTTCAGGGCGGTACCGTGGTGACGCTACCTGAATTTGACGCGGTCAAAGTGCTCGAAGCCACGGCTCAAGAGCGTATTACTGGCCTGTTTTGCGTCCCATCAATGTGGCAAATGATTGTCGAAGAACTTGACAAGAAAGATTTTGACCTGAGCTCCATTGAGTTCCTGATGACGGGTGCCGCCCCAACGCCGCTGAAAATCCTTGCCTACTTCAAGGATCGCGGCCTCGATATCTACGAAGGCTTCGGCATGACCGAAATGGCCCCGCTGGTAACCATTCTCGACAAGTGGGACTGTGAGCGAAAAAACGGCTCTGTCGGCTACCCGGCGTTCTTTGTAGATGTGCGCACCATAGACGATGACGGCAACGACGTCGGTGCCAATGAGGTGGGCGAAGTGATCTGCCGCGGTCCCAATATGCTGAAAGGCTACTGGAACAAACCAGAAGCAACCGCCGAGGCATTACGCGGCGGCTGGTATCATTCCGGTGACCTGGGCTATCTGGATGAAGAGGGTTTCCTCTATATCGTTGATCGTAAAAAGGACATGATTATTAGCGGGGGTGAAAATGTCTATCCCGCCGAACTTGAGCAAACCATGTACCAGCATGAAGCCATTGCCGAAGTCGCTGTTATTGGCATACCTCACGAAAAATGGCAGGAGGTTCCCGCAGCGTGTGTTGTCATCAAACAGGGCACTACACTGACGGAAAATGAGCTTATCGAGTTCTGCAACGAAAGAATGGCTCGCTTCAAGGTACCCAAGGCTGTGTATTTCCTCACCGAATTACCCAAGTCGGGGGCTGGCAAAATCCTGAAGACGGAACTGCGTAAAAGTCACGGCGGCATCACGGTGGCTGCGAAATAATTTTATCTTGAAAACCTGTCCATTAAATTAAAAAAGGGGCCTGGCGCCCCTTTTTTAATTTCCAACATTACCAGTTCAGCTGCATTTATCCAGGTGCGGGCCTGCTCTTCCCGCGACCGGAAGACACACCAGCAAGACTAATCAGCAATAGTTTTTGCAATCGCAGCAGCCACATAATCGACATTACCATGACTGACGCCGGCAATATTTATGCGGCTGGAATCGACCATATAAATACTGTATTCCGCGCGCAGTTGGCCCACCTGTTCAGGGCTCAGACCGAGGAACGAAAACATACCGTACTGCTCATCGATAAAAGAAAAATCCCGGGCAGCTCCAGCCTCTTTCAGCTTATCCACAAGCAACGTGCGCAAGCTGCTGAGACGACCACGCATGGCGGCTAACTCATTCGTCCAGCTCTGGCGTAGAGCATCATCCTGCAAAATTGCGCCAACTATCGCCCCGCCATGAGAAGGCGGCATGGAATAGTTACCTCTGACTATATTATTGATGTGGGTCAGCGACGCCTGCGCATCGGCAGCTTTCGCACCCACCACGGAGAGACTGCCAACGCGCTCCCGATACAGCCCGAAGTTTTTGGAGCAGGAGCTGGCAAGGATTAACTCGGGGAGCTTCTCGGCCATCAATCGCGGACCATAGGCATCCTCATCGATACCACGCCCAAAACCCTGATACGCCAGATCGATGAAAGGTAAAAAGCCGTTTTTCTCAGCCAGCGAGGTGATCGCCTGCCATTGCTCCTCGTTCAGGTCTGCGCCGCAGGGATTGTGGCAACAACCATGCAGCAGCACGACGTCACCGGCCGGAACGCTACCCAAGGTAGTCATCATTTCGTCAAAGCGCAGCCTGTTATTTGCTCGATCATAATAGGGGTACTGCGCCAGTTTAAGCCCAGCGTTACCCAGTAACGGCACATGATTCGCCCAGGTCGGATCACTCACCCAGATGGTGACATCGCCCCCACAGCGTTTCAGCAGTTCCGCGCCAACGCGAAGCGCTCCACAGCCACCAGGCGTTAGCACGGTTGTCACCCTCTGATCACGCAACGCCGGGTGATCGGCACCCAGCATCAGGTCACGAATCGTCTCGTTGAACTCCGGCACCCCGGCCGGCCCGATGTAGGACTTGGTTTGCTCAGCCTCATAGCAGATCGCCTCGGCCTTTTTCACCGCAGCCATGATCGGCGTGGCACCAGCTTCGTCTTTATAAACGCCGACACCGAGGTCAACCTTGTTCGGGTTGCCATCCTTAACAAAATCAGCGATCAGGCCAAGGATGGGGTCTGGAGATAAAGCCTTTAATGACACGAACATATATGCCTCTGATTCACTACAATCAACAGATTCCTTCGGGCGAAGACCGATAGGGTTAAAAAAACGCGCCATTGTAGCCTTATATGGCTTCTGGACAGAGAGTTTTTAGGCTTCACAGCCAATTTTCATCACGCCATATCGCCACTACGGCACGCATCGTCACCGCGATCATTTAACTCCGTCAGTCGTTCGGCAGTGCCGACATCCGACCAGTCACCCTGGTAAAGTTCACCGCTGACCCTGTCGGCCATAATGGCCGGTAGAAGCACGTCGCGCAGGGGGAACTGACTTCCATCAACAGCAAACACATCAAATAGCTGCGGATTAATCAACGCAATACCGCTGTAGGTCGAGGATATCTGGCCGGTCTCCTTTACGCAGACCATACCGTGTTTATTGAGCCTGAAATCTCCCTGTTGATGAAAACCAGGGTTTGGCACCAGCACCAAATGGGCCAGATTATCCCCAAGATCGTGCCGCCTCAGGCGCGCAAACTCATAGTCCGTCCAAACGTCACCGTTCACCAGCATGAAAACCTCTCTGCCGAGTAGCGGCAGAGCCCGCTTGATGCCACCGCCAGTCTCCAGCGGGGACGCCTCCCGCGACCAGGTAATACGCACACCATATTGCTGTCCCTCACCTAGCGCAGCTTCGAGTTGCTCGCCTAACCACGAATTATTGATCACCAGGTCATTAATGCCTGCGGCTGCGAGCCGCTCGATGTGGTGACAGATAAGCGGTTTACCATAAACCGGCAACAGCGGTTTGGGCGTCAGCGCGGTAAGTGGCCGCAAGCGCTTGCCATAGCCTGCCGCGAGGATCATGGCTTTCATTCGTCAGTCGCCGTTCGCCAATCACGATACCAACTTTGCTGCATCAGCGGCTCGCCAAGCCTGGCTTCAAACCATTCATAAAAACCGCGGGTTTGCGGGTATCGCTGCGCCACTTCGAGGGTATAACGAATGACCAACGGCAGATTGTCGAGATACGTCGACTTACCATCGCGCAACCAGAGCCGCGCAAAAATGCCCAGCACTTTAATGTGACGCTGTAGTCCCATCAAATCAAACCATTGTCGATAGTGTTGTTCATCGATTCCCTCCGCCACCAACCCGGCAGCACGCGCCTTAACCAGGAAACTCTCAACCCGCCGTTTCACCATAGATTCTGGCCAGCGGATATAACAATCCCGTAACAACGACACCAGATCATAGGTAAAAGGACCGACTACCGCATCCTGAAAATCTATCACACCAACCTGCTCGTCGGGCAGCACCAACAGATTGCGACTGTGGAAATCCCTGTGCACGACTACCTGTGGTTGTTCAAGTGCATTAGCCGCCAGGATATCAAAAAGGCCATCCAGCATTGCTCGTTCACGGCCAGATAGTGAAGCGCCAAGCAACTCACTAACAAACCAGTGGGGAAACAGCGCCATTTCCCCCCTCAATCGCTCTGCACTGAAAAGTGGAAAAACACCTTCGTCGGCCGATGTTTTCTGAATGTTCAGCAAAGCCGCTTCGGCAAGATCGTATAAATCGGCGACTTGTGCTTCGCTCGTGGCCTGCCGTAACGACTGCAAGTATAGCTGTTTGCCCAAATCCTCCTGCAACAGGTAGCCGTGCTCATAGTCAACCGCATAAACTCTAGGCACGTGCACGTTGAAACGAGCTAGCGCCAGTCCGATGCGCACAAAACCTTCATTGTTTTCATATTGTGGGGGCGCATAGGCCACCACCATCGGCGGCACACAATTGATCCGAGAATACTCGCGAAAGCCGGCATCACCAGAGACCGGCTCCAACTCTACTCGATCCGCCTGCAATGTAGCCGGCAGGTAATTACTCACCCACGCCTGTAATAAATCGCGATCTAGCATATTAAAAATTTCTAACCTTGAATTTTCAAAGCTTGTAGTCGGGCCGCGGAATGAAACCGAAACGCCAAACACCTGTTTTAGGCCCTGGTGGTTATACCAGGACTTATCGGCATTTTAACTGAATCCCAGCGACGAATTCTCCCTCGCTGCTCAAGTTCAGGTAGAATGTCGCGCTGGGGATTCACGGCAGGCAGCGCTTGGCGCCAACTTTTTATCGGACAACAAAAATGCCATTAAACACAAACCGTAATCTGTCTTGTATTCAATCAGTTGTAGGTAATTTGACGGTTTTTTGTGTTGCCTTGTTGTTGGGCCCAATGGCTACGCTTGCCGCGCCAGAAGTTGACGCACCAGCTCCTCCAGATACTCACAATGAGTGGTTCTGCAAAGCTGGCCAGGATGGTGACTGGGATTGCTCAGAGGTGTCCGCCCCAGGACCAACGTTCAGTAAGCCGCCCCAACGTATCCCGGCCCGCACAGCGTCAGCGGCCCCCGCCGACGAACCCCGCGTCAAAATGGTACGAAATCTGGACTGGGTTGACGACAAGGCGTTGACCGCAGAGCAACGCGCTACCATCGCCGCCGGTTGTTGCGGCGCTTACGTCGAACCGCCGAGAGAATATCCTGATGCCGAACTGGACCCCGAGCACTCGGCCTTACGAGCGAGCGCGACGACCACAGAAGCTCAGGACAATGTCGCGACCTTAACTGGTGATGTGCAGGTTTCCCAGGGGTACCGACAGGTGCGCGCGGATGTGGCAGTCATCGACCAGAACGCCCGGACTGTGGAGCTTGACGGAGACATCCAGTTTCGTGAGCCCGGTTTACTCATGAAAGGTGATCGAGCCCTGGTAAATCTCGACACCCAGGAAATTGAGGTGGAAAACGCCACCTACGTGATGCATAAATCGGCCATCCGTGGCACTGCGGACCTGCTGACTCGAGATGTCGATGACCGCATCTATATCAACAATGCTACTTATACGACTTGCGAGCCCGGCAACAACACCTGGCGCCTGATCGCACCGCATATCGATATCAACCCGGATACCGGCATGGCCACGGCCCGCCACGTGCGCGTTGAAGTCAAGGACATCCCCATATTCTACACACCGTGGCTGCGTTACCCATTCGATGGGCGACGGGTAACCGGGCTGTTATTCCCACAACTGAATGTTGGCAAGGAAAATGGCCTCGACTATGCGCAGCCTGTTTACCTTAATCTCGCGCCAAACTACGATGCCACAGTGACCCCGCGCTTTGTCACGGAACGCGGCGAAATGCTGGAACTTGAGCTGCGACACTTATCGCGCGTAACGGAATCCGTGTTCGGAGGCGCCTATCTGCCGGACGACGATGGCGGTAATGACGACGACGAAGTGTATCCCGGCAGTAGATCCCTCGTTGGCGAAGACCGCTGGTTGCTGAACCTCGATCACACCGGCGGTATGGGCCAGGCGTGGAATACGGTAGTAGATTACACCAAGGTGAGCGATGAGGATTATTTCCGCGATCTCGGCAACACGACCTTGCAAGCTAGCAGCGAAACCCACCTTCTCCAGTTAGCCGGTGCTGGCTACTATGTAAATAACTGGTGGTTTGGTGCCAGGGCCGTCGAATATCAAACAATCATTAACAACACTCGACACCAGTATCAGCAGCTCCCCAGAGTGGATGCTAATGGCAATTATCGCTTCTCGCCCTGGGGTCTTGACCTAGAATTGAGTCTCGAACACCAATACACCGTGTTTGACCACACAGATCGCAGCGAAATTACCGGCAATCGAACACGCGCTGACTACGCGCTCGCCCTCAACCAGCAGTGGCTTTGGGGTTACGTGCGTCCTACCATTATGCTAAAACACCTGCGCTATGACCTTGATCGCGCCGTAAAACCCGGCGGCGATGATGCCCCGTCCATCACAGTACCGGTCGCGGCAGTTGATATGGGCCTGATGTTCGAGCGCGACACCACGTATTTGAAGAATTTTGTGCAGACCTTTGAACCAAGGCTTTACTATCTCAACTCCAGGTTTGAAGAGCAGTCGGCGCACCCGAACTTTGACACCTCTGACCTGACCTTCAGCTACCAGCAGCTGTTTCGAGACGACCGCTTTTCTGGCGACGACCGCATCGGCGATGCCGAGCAGTTCACCATCGGCTTCACCAGTCGCCTGATTGACGCCACCACCGGCATAGAAAAAATCCGCGGCAGCATTGGTCAGATTTTTTATCTCGATGATCGTTATGTCTCGCTGGATCCGACGCTGACAAAAGCGTTTTTACAAAGCCTCTCTAACCCGACGCTGCTGACCTCCCAGGCACAACGCGATCTGGCCGCAGACTTACTCAATGACAACTCCAATATAGCTGGCGAATTTGCCGCCTATCTCAGCCAATACTGGCGCTTCCAGTCAGACCTGCTGATTGATGAGGGTAACGACAAAGTCGACAAAGGCAGCATCAGCCTGCGCTACAACAACGACAATGACGCTATTTTTAATACATCCTATCGGTACACGAGGAAAAACCCCCGCCTTGTTAGCGGACAGGCTTTTGACGCCGACATTGAACAAACGGATATTTCAGCGATGGTCCCACTTGATCGCAGCTGGAGCATGGTCGGTCGCTGGAACCAGGATTTGACCAACAGTCGAGAACTGGAGGTATTCGGCGGTATCGAATATAACAGCTGCTGCTGGCGCGCTAGCGTGATTCTCCGCCACTGGATCGACCGGGACGACGATCTAATTATTCCAGAGGAACAACTGGAGTACGACAACGGCATCTTCTTCCAGGTTCAACTGAAAGGTCTCGCTGGCACCGGCGCTGGCGTGGAAAGCATTTTGAGCGATGGTATTTATGGTTATGAATCTCGAAATCCCTAATGGCGCTGGCTGGCTAAAACGTCGCGCGGTTCGTTGTTCAGCTGCGCTACTCGTCGCGATTGCTGGATCGCTACATTCAACACCCAACGCCCTGGCTGAATTGCAGGCCCTTGATCGCATTGTTGCCATTGTCAACGAAGATGTTGTCATGGCTAGCGAACTGGAAGAACAGGTAACCGCTTTATCCAGCCAGCTCAGAAGGTCACAGGGCCAGACGCCGCCACGCGACGTGATGGTGCCGCAGGTGCTCGAAAAGCTTATTCAGGATCGGCTGCAATTAGAGATTGGCAAACGTGCCGGTGTGCAAATCAGTGACACTGAGCTCAATCAGGCGATGGCCAATACAGCTCAGCAAAACGGCGTAACGCTCGAACAATTTATCGCTCGCGCCAGCGAAGACGGTCTTTCGCTCAGCAAACTTCGCCAACAGTTTAGGCAGGAAATGATTGTTGCGAAAGTACAGCAGGCGATGGTTAGTCGGCGCATCGAGATTACCGAACAGGAAATTGACAATTTTCTCAAATCTGAAGAAGGCAAGTTTATTTCTTCTCCAGATGTCAATGTCGGCCATATCTTGCTGCGACTCCCTGCCTCCGCAGATGAAACTGACACAGCGCAAGTTATACAAAAAGCCGAGGAAATAAAGGCGGCAGTCACCGGTGGCGCTGATTTTCGGCAACTTGCACTGATCCATTCATCCGGTCCCAACGCGCTAAAAGGTGGTGATCTGGGCTGGCGCAAGGCAGCCCAACTGCCAGGCCTGTTCGCACAGACACTCGACACGATGGCCCCAGGGGAAGTCAGTCCACCATTGCGTAGCGACGCTGGGATCCATGTACTCATGCTCTATGAACGACGTGGCGGCGGCGCGGAACAACTGGTTGAACAAAGCGAGGTTCGTCATATCCTGGTCAAACCCAACGAGATACGTGACGACGAGGATGCGCGCCTGCTGGTAGCTGACTTTCGTCAAAAAATAATCGGCGGTGCAAGCTTTGCGGATTTGGCTCGGCTGCATTCTGAAGACACAGGATCGGCTCTCAAGGGCGGTGAGCTCGGCTGGTCAATGCCGGGACAATTTGTCCCGGAATTCGAAAACACAATTAAGACACTCGAAGTCGGCGTGATCAGCGAACCGGTGCGAACCCAGTATGGCTGGCATATCATTGAGGTCACAGCACGACGAAACCAGGATTTTAGTGCAGAAATTTTGCGTACCCAGGCGACCAATCAAATACGACAACGCAAGTTCGCTGAAGAGCTGCAAGTTTGGCTTGACGAAATTCGCGACGAGGCCTTCATAGAAATCAAATCATGACACTACGGCTGGCCATTACTCCCGGCGAGCCTGCCGGTATTGGCCCCGACTTACTGATCCAGTTTATTCAGTCGGGATCTCCGCATGAACTGGTCGCGATTGCCGACCCAGAGCTGCTAGAGCAACGCGCTAAGTTACTCGGTATGCCACTGCGAATCCGCACCCCCTCAGGCAAGGCCCTCGCGCCAGGTGAACTGGCCATCGACCCCGTCAGGTTGCGCACCCCGGTCACTGCAGGCGTGCTAAATGCAGCCAATGCATCCGCCGTCGTCGCCACCCTGCAAAGGGCAACTGAAGGTTGCCTGAGCGGTGAATATGCTGCGCTCATTACCGGCCCCGTGCACAAAGGTATTATCAACGACGCCGGTATCGCTTTCAGCGGACATACTGAGTACCTGGCCCAACTATCGAACACAAACCGTGTCGTGATGATGCTCATCGCACCGGGCCTCCGGGTTGCCCTGGTCACGACGCATCTCCCGCTCGCTGCGGTAACCACCGCGCTGACCGCGGCACTGCTGGAAGAGGTGATAACCATTGTCCATACCGAGCTCCAGAACAAGTTTGCCATCCCCAACCCGAAAATCCTGGTGTGCGGACTCAACCCTCATGCTGGAGAAGGCGGTCATCTAGGCACGGAGGAGATCGCCATTATCGATCCGGTTATTGAGCGCATGAAAACCCTCGGTATGCATGTTACTGGCCCGCTACCCGCTGACACAATTTTCACGCCCAAATACCTGCAGCACGCGGATACTGTTTTAGCCATGTACCATGATCAGGGCCTACCGGTACTGAAATACATCGGCTTTGGAAACGCTGTGAACGTTACCTTGGGGCTACCCTTTATCCGTACGTCAGTCGATCACGGCACCGCACTTGACCTGGCCGGAACCGGGCAGGCGGATTGTGGCAGTCTGACAGCGGCTGTAGCCTGCGCCGTTGAGATGGCGTCAACGCTAGCGCACCAGTTCGTAAAGTCACCATGATGAACGAACGCACCCGCGCAAAAACTTTACACTCAACGAAGCACCAGCCTCGCAAGCGTTTTGGCCAGAACTTTCTTTCTGATCAAACCGTTGTCGATAGCATCGTCGCCGCCATCGGCCCCAGTGCGACGGACAAGCTGATAGAAATTGGACCCGGCATGGGGGTGTTGACTGAACCCTTACTAAAGCGCTGCCCCACCTTGATTGCCGTCGAGATCGACCGTGATCTGGCCGAAGTCTTACAGGAACGTTTCGCCTCGTATTCCGGCTTTTCCCTCCATCGCGGCGACGCTCTGCGAACCGATTTTGCAGCACTCGGATCCGGCCAGCCTATGCGTATAGTCGGAAATTTGCCTTATAATATTTCTACCCCCTTAATGTTTCATCTGCTTACCTACAGCGAACAAATTATCGACATGCACTTCATGTTACAAAAGGAAGTCGTCGATCGACTGACAGCACACCCCGGCAGTAAGCTCTACGGCCGCCTCAGCGTGATGATGCAGTATCAATGCAAGGTACAAGCGCTACTGGCCGTGCCTTCATCGGCCTTTACGCCGTCGCCGAAAGTGGCTTCGGCGCTGGTCAGGCTGGCGCCCCATACTACCCGCCCCCACACCGCGCGAGACCCGGCGCTGTTTAGTCGTCTCGTCAATACCTGTTTTCAGCAGCGTAGAAAAACCCTTCGCAACAGTATCAAGGGACTAATTCAAACCGGGGCAACCATGGACGGACTCGATATCGATTTAACCACTCGCCCAGAAATGCTGTCCGTTGGCGACTTTGTCGCGCTGTCCAACCAGCTGAGCACCAGGTGATGGCCAACTGCCCGATAGAGATTACAGTTACCACCGAATACCTGCCCCACCAGTCGAAACCGAGTGATCAGCAATGGGCCTTTGCCTACCACATCACCATCACCAACAGGGGGAGCGAAGCTGCTCAGTTAATCAGCCGTCACTGGATAATTACGGACGGCAATGAAACGCAGCAGGAAGTTCAGGGGATGGGCGTGGTTGGCGAGCAGCCAACTATCAGCCCTGGCGAATCCTATCAGTACAGTAGCGGTGTCATCCTGGAAACTGGAGTAGGTACCATGACTGGCACCTACCAGATGCGAGGGGAGTCCGGTGTAAGCTTTGATGCACCGATTCCGGTGTTTTTATTAGCCACGCCTCGCGCAGTCCATTGAGAGCTTACTCCTGAATGACCATTTACGCTGTAGGCGACATCCAGGGCTGCCTGGATCCCCTGCAAAGCCTTCTCGACAAGGTCTCATTTGATGCCACCAGGGACCAACTGTGGTCTACCGGCGACATCGTTAATCGTGGGCCGAAGTCGCTGGAAACCCTGAGGTTTCTAAAAAGTCTTGGCGAATCATGCCGCATGGTGCTCGGCAATCACGACCTCCACTTACTGGCCGCAGGCAGAGGCTTCCGCCAACTGACGAGCAAGGACACGTTGGTCGAGATACTCAACGCAAGCGATGCAGACCAACTACTCGACTGGCTAAGCGGCCAACCGCTGCTTATCCACGATAAAGGTTACGTCATGGTACATGCGGGTATCCCGCCACAATGGTCACTTGAAACTGCACTAGCAAGAGCCGCTGAGGTGGAAACCGTACTTTGCTCCACACAGGCTGACATGTTTTTCGAGAACATGTACGGCAACACGCCAGTCAGATGGGATAAAGAACTGCCGCTCACGGAACAATGGCGAACCGTCGTCAACTACTTCACGCGCATGCGCTTTTGCGATGCAGACGGAAATCTTGAGCTTAGTTGCAAACTGGGGCCAGATCAGGCCCCGGCAGGTTACCAACCCTGGTATTCACACGTCGACCGGAAAACTGTTCACTGTAAGATAATCTTTGGCCACTGGGCCGC
>TARA_R110000787_G_scaffold195195_1_pt1 | contig 24218 bp, 25 predicted proteins | sample TARA_R110000787 | Tara Oceans TARA_R110000787 (sample SAMEA4397920) | marine metagenome | biome: Polar Biome; feature: [DCM] deep chlorophyll maximum layer (ENVO:01000326); material: water (ENVO:00002006), including particulate matter (ENVO:01000060) such as... | depth 35 m | reverse complement strand
ACGGGCTGACCGGGCCTTCACCAGGAAGATTGTCGATGCAGCACGCTGCCTGGATGTCGCGGTCCATGATCATCTGGTCATCGCCCGTGCCGGGCATGTGAGCTTCCGCCAGGCGGGGTATCTTTAGCCCCACGCCCCGCCGTGTCGCACAGCAGAAGTAGCCAGGAAGGCGCCAACCACACCAGGCGAACCACAATGATCAATGTGGCCGTCTACCAAGGTCCGCTCGTCCACGGGCCGAAGAGAGGAGCGAAGGGTCAGTATCCAAAAAAGAGGCATGACATGACGCAGATATTTCCCCCCGACAGACGTATCGATATGTGCCGCAGGCTGGTGGTCATGCGGCAGACGATTGGTGAGGCGATTGGCTATCGTCTATGCCCCAGCCCTGTCTGGGACATGCTGCTCGATCTTTACCTGGCGCAATATGAGAAGCGGGAGGTCTATCTCTTTTCCCTGTATACCGCCGCCTCCGACATTCCGCAGTCGACCGCCCACCGCAAGATCGCCGAGATGGAAAAGCGGGGGCTGGTGACGCGGGACATTCCTCGTCCTGATGGGCGACGCGTCGCGATTTCGATGACGGCCCAAGGCCTTGCCATCGTCGACCGTCTGCTTGATCGGATTATTGAGTTATGGGAAGGCTGGAAATCATAAATCACCTATGCGATTGCCTTCTAAGCGCAGCATCCCAATTTAGGCGTGGATGGCCAGCCTGTTTTCCGACCTGTTCGAGACCCCGAAAATTCCGGGCCTCTCCTATCGTGAAGACCTTCTCTCTCGCGACGAGGAATTGAGGTTGATCGCCGGGATCGACGCGTCGGCACTTGAGCCATTCCGCTTTCAGGGCTGGCTCGGCAAGCGCCTGACCAGTTCCTTTGGTTGGCGCTATGATTTTGATGATGCACACTTCGGGCCGACGGATCCGATGCCTGATTGGCTGCTGCCTATACGCGACAGAGCCGCCGCCTTTGCTGGCCTTGACCCCGATAGCCTCGCCCAGGCGCTTCTGATCCGGTACGATCCTGGCGCCGGCATAGGTTGGCACCGCCAACGTCCAGCCAAGCCGTTTTCGCTTTTTGGCAGTCGATTGGCTTCATCGACCTCCCAGGACGTGCTTGCCTTCGAGGGGCCTGACATTCGGGATGCCCGATCCCATCTGTGGCATCTATGCCATCCAAGACGAAGTATGATGGAGACCAGAATGGCTACAGCGCCCAATGATGCCTTGATTGTCATATGTCCGGCTTGCGCAACGGCGAACCGGTTGCCCCGCGAAAGGCTAGTCAAGGGCGGAACCTGTGGCCGATGCAAACAGCCGCTATTCACAGGCGATCCTGTCACACTGACGGCCGCCAATTTTGACGCCCATGCGTCGCGGTCCGACATTCCCCTGCTCGTAGATTTCTGGGCAAGCTGGTGCGGCCCCTGCCGTCAGATGGCCCCAGCGTTCAGCGCTGCAGCAGGACAACTTGAACCCTATATGCGGCTGGGTAAGCTTGATACCGAGGCGCATCAGGCAATTGCGGATCGCTATGCCATCCGGTCCATTCCTACCATGATCCTTTTTCGGGGTGGCCGCGAGATTGCGCGGCAGTCGGGCGCCATGCCGCAACAGGCCATTGTTGCATGGGCGCGCCAGGCGACAAAGCCGGTATGAGCCGGGAGCCCGCCACCCACCCTGCAACGCCCGATGGCCGTTATTTTGTCGTGCGCGGCCGCCTGTGGCGGCTGCCGCTTTGGACGAAGACGTCCGCGCTGCCCTAGTATCGGATTTGATGCAGGCGCGCAGAGCCGTGCGCGACGCCCGTAAAAGCGGCGATGTATCGGCCGAGCGTGAAGCGCATGCGGCAGTGGACGTTGCCAAACGCGGCCTTGGCGAGCGTGGCCCTGTCTGGTGGGCCGACGGCGCACCTGACTATAATCGCCATATGGCGCGTAATACGCCCTATGCTGACTGGTTTACCGCTCTCGACTGACGCGCCTTGCGCACAGGCTTGTCGGCCAGTTCGATCCAGACCGGGGCATGGTCACTTGTCTTTTCCCATCCGCGCGGCGCTATATCGACCTGCGCCCATTCAAGCCGGGCACGCGCCTTCCCATTGAGCAGAATATGGTCGATCCGAAGGCCTGCGTTGCGCTCGAACGCCCCGCGCCAATATTTCCAGAACGTATAGACGGTCTGATCGGGGTGCAGTTCGCGCAGAGCGTCGCTCCATCCCTGCTCCAGCACATGGCGGTAAGCTTCCCTCACCTCCGGCGCGAAGAGCGCATCGTCCCGCCACCGCTCGGGCGAATAGACATCCAGATCGGTTGGCATCACGTTGAAATCACCGGCGATGACCACCGGCGCATCTATAGCGACGAGCGAGGCGAGATGGTCGTGAAGTCGCTCGAACCAGCGCAATTTGAAGTCGAACTTGGGTCCAGGGCGTGGATTGCCATTGGGTAGATAAAGACCTGCCACCAACACCCCGGCAACAGCCGCTTCGATGTAGCGGCTCTGCATATCGTCAGGATCGCCCGGCAGCCCGCGGCGCGTCTCGTGAATTTCACCGACCCGGCTTAGGATCGCAACCCCGTTCCACTGGCTTTGCCCGTGCCAGACCGCGTCATATCCCGCGTCGCGGATCGCTGTTTCTGGAAATTTATCCTGCGATGCCTTCAATTCCTGCAGACAGACGATGTCGGGCGCGGCTTCGCCCAGCCATCTTAGCAGGACAGGCAGGCGCCCGTTGATCCCGTTCACATTATAGGTCGCGATCTTCATCGTTGCGTTGACCCGGCTGGTGCGAGCGAGGCATCGGAATGGTCATACCTCATGGATGATCCACACATCCTTGGAGATCAGCCTGGCGCGTCGAGCGCCAATAAATCCTGCTCCTCGGGATGGCGATCAACATAGCCGGCAACGAATTCGCATAGCGGCACGACCTTCAATCCCTTTTCCCGCACGTCCGCCAACGCGCCGGCAATTAGCTTGCTGGCAATGCCTTGCCCTTCCAGCGCCTCAGGAACCTGCGTGTGCGTGAAGACCAATGCGCCATCGCGCCGTTCATAGGCCGCAATAGCCGTGCCGCCATCGACCTTCAGTTCATAGCGGCTCTCGCCTTCATTATCGCGGACGTCCTGCGTCTCAGCCATGGTCGGTTCCTCTTTTTTTCAGGTGATAGGCATCGGCGATTTTCGCCTAGCGGATCGATAGATCGAACAGATGGACAATGGCGAGGTTCCGCTAGCGCTGTCTGCTGACGAATGTGACCTGGCTTTTGCGCTCCGATGCCGTGCAGCCGCATAATTTGCTCGAGAAAACCGAGATGCAGCGCTCATGAATAGCTGCTTCACCCGTCATTCATCGCAACATGCTATTTCATGCCTGTCGCTTCTTCCCCCTTTGGAGCGGCACCTCCCTGAACTTCGGTCCCGCCACGAGCCTTGCTCTGGCGGGCTTTTTTATGCGTCCTCTGCTTTCATCACGATCGCCTTGGGAGTGTCCCCTTGATGATTGCTTGTCCGCACGCGACCACTCATAGGGCCCGCATGGACCAGGAAACCTCCGAGCTGATCACCCGTGTCATTGCCCGCGCCCCGCAATGGCTTCGCCACGACCTGTCGTCAAAAGACCTCAATGCCCGCGGACGGGCCGAAGAAACGCTCGCCGCCATGATCGCCGATGCGCTGTCCCATGGATCGCTCCAGGATCAGGAGGGTTAACGCCTGCTGCGAACACCGCCTGCCATGCCATGAATGTAATGGCCAGGTCGATGATCGGCTATTGGACAGGCGACCGCATCATCATGTCCATCCGACATGCGATATCTTTCCACAGTGCCACGCCAGCCATGTCTCCCGCAACGGCAAGGTAACCTATCCGTTCGGCCACTTTGCGCGGTGCGTGCTCCCCATGCTGCTTCATCAGCATGGACACCGCGCCCCACAAAAGCTTGTCGTGCGTCAAGCCAGGGCGATCCGTTCGACCGCAATCAGATCAAAACCGTCGCGCACGCCGATGATGGCAACGCGCTTGGCCAACAGAGGTCGCCAGGCCTTGGTGATCTCCAGTCGCCACTCGCCTCCATCGGCTACACGCAGCACCGGATAGAAGTCGCCTTCCAGAAGAATGCCGGTCAGCTCATGGCGCGTTCCCCTTGGCATCAGCGACAATGCCGCCGCGCATAACGATCCCATCGCAGGACAGTGCCTGACCTGATCATCGCGCAGCTTATGTCGCCCGTGCCCGCCAGATTGCACCATGCCCCTGTGCGACCGCCCCGCGCCGATCCATTCGACACGCAGCGCATGGTCGGCGCCGATACAAGAACATGGCCGGTCCGCGCTTTGCCTTTCGCGCCGCCCAGCAAGCGCACCAGCCGGTCTCGCGCTGCAATAGCCGATGCCTTGGGACAAGGGTGCCCCTGTTTGCATGTGCCGTCCATCTCGCGTGCGGCGATACCGGCCAACCGTATCTTTGGACCTTCCGCGCACCAGATCGGGCCGTCCCCGTCCCAGACGTGGGTCGGCGAACAGGCAAAGGCCTGCCCGGATGCCAGAGCGACTGCGGATAGGACAGCCAGCATGAGCCTCGCTTCAGCCTTCGGCCAGGATGGTCATGACGCTGTCAAGACTGCCTTTGACGACGATATAATTTCCCTTCTCGAAATTGATCGCGCTGGTGCCATTTTCACCGCGGTAGCGCCGAACGAAACTGACCCGATCGACATTGACGACCACGAAATCACCGTCCACCGTTTCCAAACGTACATATCCGTTCATGCATTTTCCTGATCGCTTCAACCGAGACGCTAGCGTGGCGGTGCCGGATTGCACAGCCGCTATGCCGTCTATTGCTCAAGATCAGGAAAGCAGCAGACTATTCGGCATGGCTGACCCTGTGCATCACGCGGATGTGCCGCAGGCTTTGCGTCACAGGGGCAGCGTCATCTGGCGGATGTCAGGGATTGTGGGGTGATGCTCTATAGCTGCGATGACGCTTTGCGCCAGTTCCACCGCAGCCTGTTCGCGCAAGCGCTCGTTGGGTGCGGTGAGGGCGACGCGTGCCCAGGCCGGGGCGTGAAGCAGGCTCTGGGCGAGCCAAAGAGAATCGGGGTGGGTCATGGTTCCGATCGTAAAGAACATATCAGGAACAATGCAAGGCGCTTGCGGTGAAATTGGCGATCGCTAGGCTGCCTGGATGTGCAATCACTATCGAACCGACCCGGACAAGATTCCCAGTTCGCGGGACTATGCGGGGTTCGATATCCGCCAGCCCAACGCCGCGTTCGCCACGGACGTCTGGCCCAAAAAGCCGGGCATGATCGTCCGCAACGATGACGGTGTGCTCCGAAGCGACGTCATGTCCTGGGGCGTGCCAACCCAGGTCAAAGGCAAAAGCGGAAAGATGCTGGAAAAGCGCGTCACCAATGTGCGGAATCTCAGCAGCCCATTCTGGAAGTCGATGCTGGCTAATCCTCCGCAGCGGTGCCTCGTCCCCTTCTCGACATTTGCGGAACCCAAGATCGGGGAAGGACGCGATGAGTGGTGGTTCAACGTGATCGACCAGCCGATCGCCGCGTTCGCCGGTATTTGGCGACAGAGCGACCAGGGTCCGGTTTATGCGTTTCTGACCTGCCAACCCAATGCGCTGGTCGCGCCGCTGCATCCCAAGGCGATGCCGGTCATCGTTGAACCCAGCGATTATCAGGCATGGTTATCGACGGATTATGACGGTGCCTGTGCGATGGCATATCCTGCCGCGCGGATGACCGTTCAAGGGTAGAACATAAAAAGAACAAATGACCGTTTCGGACAATCAGGCTATGCCGGATCGGGTATCTGATTCGTGGCCTATTTGATGTTTGAACCCATACCCATTTGCCTTGCCATGCCCGATCTGCCGCTGCTGCTGGTGAGCCTGCCGGCAGGCTTTCCTTCGCCCGCGCAGGACGACATGGAGGAACCGATCAATCTGGCCGACTGGCTGGTGGAGCATCCGGCGGCAAGTTACATCATGCGCGTCGATGGATATTCCATGACCGGGGCCGGGATTGCCGACGGCGACCTGATCATCGTCAGCAGGGCAAAAAAGCCTGTTGCAGGCCATATCGTCGTCGCTGTGGTCCATGGCGATCGCACGTTGAAGCGGCTGAAACGGCGCGACGGGCGCTTCTGGCTGGTCCCGGAAGCCGATGGCTTTGCTGACATCATCGTGGATGAATATGTCGAGATATGGGGCGTGGTCGTCGGACTGGCCCGCAAATACGGATGAGCGCGCCGGTCGCCCTGATTGACTGCAACAATTATTATGTGTCCTGCGAGAGAGCGTTCGATTCCAGCCTAGTTGGTGTCCCGGTCATCGTCCTGTCCAACAATGACGGCTGTGCGATTGCCCGTTCGGGTGAAGCCAAGGCCCTGGGCATCAAAATGGGGGATCCCGTCCATCTGATCCGCGACAAGATCAGGCAGCACGGCATTCGCGTCCTCTCATCCAACTATGCCCTCTATGGCGATATGCAGCGGCGCGTCGTCGCGGCGATCGAGCCATTTGCACAGGATTTCGAAATCTACTCGATCGATGAAACCTTTGTCGATTTTACAGGCTTCGAGCATCTGGATCTCGCCGCACATAGCCGTGCCATGCGCGCGCAGGTCCGGCAGTGGACCACCATACCCACCTGTGTGGGCATCGCTTCGACCAAGACGCTCGCAAAGCTGGCGAATGCGGCGGCGAAGAAAAACCCGACATTTGATGGCGTCGCCGACCTGCGCGACGAAGACTTATGCCGTTGGGTACTCGACCAGTTCGACGTGGACGATGTGTGGGGCGTCGGCAGGGCAACGGCGGCCAAACTGGCAGGCCTGGATATCTGCACTGCCGGGCAGTTGCGCGACATGGCCCTCAAGCAGGCCCGCGCCATCGGCGGTGTCGTGCTGGAACGGCTGGTCGCTGAATTGCGCGGTGTTCCGGCGTGCGCCATCGAAACCGTTGAGCCTGAGCGCAAGGGCATGGCTGTCACCCGATCCTTTGGTACGCCTGTCACCGATATGGACATGCTGATGGGCGCCGTTGCGCAATATGCGATGCGGGCGGGAGAAAAGCTTCGGCAGCACGGCCTGGTAGCAGGACGCCTGACAGTATTTTTCCATACCAATCGGCATAAGCAGGACCGGCCGCAATATTCTGCGACACGGACGCTCGCCATGCAGCCCATGACCAACGATGGCCTCATGCTTCTTGCCTACACCCGGCGCGGCATAGAGAGCGCTTGGCGAGAGGGCTATGGCATCACCAAGGCGGGCGTCATGCTGGAAGACCTCATCGACGCTGACAGACGACCGCGAACGCTATTCGAGGACGATAGCGGGCGGCGTGATCGGTTGATGGTCGCCATGGATCAGGTCAATATGCGCTTTGGGAAGTTCGCGGTCGTTCCAGCCAGTCAGGGGTTCAAGCGCGAATGGGCGGCCAGATCGGACAGCAAGTCGCCCAACTACACCACCCGCATTGCCGAGGTGCCCGCCGTAAAGGCGAGATGAGCGAGGTTTGCTGCTGGGGATCCCTTGTCGGATGTGTCTGGATGTCGCCCAACCGGCTGATCTCGAGCGATCAGCGATCCTGGCCATGAACGCTCAGCGCTACCCACGATTGGGCATGCAGGAAGTCCCTCCCCTTCCCGGTCAAACACCACCACCAGCCCCAGCACCAGCGTCATGATGCAGCCCAACCGACAGAGCCGGAACCACAGCCTTGGTCCAAGCGTCCATCGACCATGGCAACTCCGAGTGTGATCGATATTCCCCACACGCTTGGCCGCGATGAGGCCAAACGGCGCATGGAGAGGGGCGTTGGCAAACTGGCCTCGCACATCCCGGGCGGTGCCGCCACTGTGACCCATTCGTGGCCCAGCGCCGAGCGTCTTGCATTGACGGTCGCGACCATGGGCGTCGAAGTGCCCTGCACGGTTGATGCGGAAGACAATCGGCTGCGGGTGACGCTCCATCTTCCTGGCATGCTGAGCCTGATGTCAGGGCCGATCGCCGCCATAGTAGAGAAGCAGGGCGAACGGCTGATGCTGGCCGACAAGACCGACAGGACGATTTAAGTTCGCCCCGCGGGGAGCGAAATGTCATCCGCAGCAATCCGTCTTTCCCTGAACAGGAAATATCGCCAAGGAATAGCCATGCGCATATTCTCCCTGCTCGCCATCCCGTTCCTTCTATGTACGCCCGCCAAGGCTTGGGGTCCTGTCGGGCACCGCATAACCGGTGCCGTCGCCGATGAAAATCTGAGCGGCGTCGCACGCGCTCATGTCCGGCTTTTGCTTGGTGCCGAGGATCTTGCCGAGGCGGCGACCTGGCCCGATGACATGAAGTCCGATCCTGCCGAATATTGGCAGAAGAAGGCTGGCCCCTGGCACTATGTGACGGTCAGGCAAGGAAACAGCTATCAAAGTAAGGACGTGCCGCCAGAGGGCGATGCCATGAGCGCGCTGGATGGTTTTACGGCGACGTTGCGCAATCCCAAATCGTCCATCGAGGACAAGCGGCTGGCCCTCCGCTTCATCGTGCACATCATCGGCGATCTGCATCAGCCATTGCACGCGGGCGGTGGCGATGACCGGGGTGGCAATGATGTCAAGGTGACCTGGTTCGGGCGCGCGACCAACCTTCATTCGGTGTGGGACTCAGCGATGATCGAGCAACGCGGCTTGTCTTATTCCGAATATGCGCAATGGCTGTCACGCTCGATATCACCTGAACAGCTGATCGACTGGAGCGATCCTGCGCCTTCGGTCTGGGTTGGTGAGAGCATCGCGCTACGCAAGACGATCTACCCCGCCGACGCCAGCATATCCTGGGACTATGCCTACAAACATCGATCGGAAATGGACGACCGACTGAAGCGCGGAGGCATAAGGATCGCGGCCTACCTCAATTGGCTATTCGAGCCGGGGAACGGCAACGGTCCGCCTTTACGAACTAAATGACATACCCCGACACATACCGCGAATGTATCGACGGCCCCGACCAGCGGTTATGCCAATGCCGACTTCGCCGGGACCACGGTCGGCCTTGCTCCTTTCGCGCGACAGCCATTGGTCAGCCCTGTCACCAGCGTCGTAAACGCTGGTGCACTTTCTTTGACGGAACAAGCACAATTACTTGATACCAGCCTCCTGGGCTTCACTCACGCCGACGACGACCTTCTCCAGCACGTACGTGGCCAGTTCCATCTCCTCTTTGCTCAGTTTGGCAAATACCGTCGATCGAATGTCTGACAGAACGGGCTGAACCTGCTCGACGACCGCCATGCCCGCCGGCGTGATCTCGATATGGCGCGATCGCTTGTCATTCGGGTTTTCCGTCCGGCGGATCAGTCCGTCGGTTTCCAGCGAATTCAATGTTCGGATCAGCGGTGGCCATTGAATGGCGAGGCGGGCGGACAATAGCGACGTGGTGACCGGGGGCGTGGCGACGCTCAGGACGAAGAGGGTCTGCCATCGCGACCGGGACTGGCCCGTGGCCGCGAGCATGCGATTTTCAACATACGTTCCCCAACGACGGGCCGACAGCGATAATATCCGTGTCAGTCGGAATTCGACGTCATCGCGCGATCCTTCGGGAAAATAGGCGCGATATTGCGGTGTGGTGCTGTCGAATGGATCAGCTGGATTCGGATCGTCGGAGGCCATGTCATTCCCGTTGCAAAGGCGGGACAGTGGATTGCAGCCCGCATGCCATTCTTAGCGGCGCTGGTAAACAACTGCAAAATATCAGATTTCCCCCAAATTTTTCCCCTGAAAGGAGGGCGTTGACAATCTATGTATCACGATACATAAATCGCTCACAGGCCGCAGCAGAAGGCCAGGAGAGGGAAATGAAGATGCGATTGAGCACCCAGCGCATGCGCGCAAACGCGAGTGTCTTGGCCATGATCGGGGTAGCGATGGCGCTGCCGACCGGTGTGGCCGCACAGGAGTCCGCCCCGGCTGATCCAACTACCGCCCCGCAATCCGTCGATGCCCAGACGACCGAAGGCGCATCGGGTGCCTTGCCCGTGACTGACATCGTCGTGACGGGCACGCGCCTGGGTTCCAATTTCAACACGCCGACGCCGGTCACGTCGGTCGGCGCTGAACGGCTCGATGCGCTGGGCATCACCAATGTCGGCGAAGCGCTGAACCAGTTGCCCAGCTTCCGCGCGTCGAGCGGTCCGGCGGCGCAGGCCAATCTGGGCGGCAATATCGGCGCTCGGCTGCTCGATCTGCGCGGGCTCGATCCCCAGCGCACACTCGTCCTGGTCGATGGCAAGCGTTTCGTGCCCAGCACTGTGCAGGGTTCGGTCGATACCAACCTGATCCCGTCCTCCCTGTTGCGCAGCGTCGATGTCGTGACCGGGGGCGCCTCGGCCGCTTATGGGTCGGATGCGGTCGCAGGGGTGGTGAACTTCGTCCTCGACCGCAAGAAAGAAGGCCTGGACGGCGAATTTGCCGCCGGCATGTCGCAGCGGGGCGATGACGGCAATATGTTCGCCAGCCTGTCGGGCGGCATGCGCTTTGGCGATCGCATCCATGTGATCGGCGCGGTCGAATATGAAAAGCTGGAAGGGTTGGGCACCTGCACCAGCCGTAGCTGGTGCGACAGCCAGACCCTTATCCTGGGCAATACGCCCGGTGCCGGTGGCCTGCCCGCCAATCTGATCATCGGCGGGGTCAATACATCGACCATGTCACCGGGTGGCCTGATCAATCGGTCGTACAATGCGGCGGGTCAGGTGATCGGCACTACGGCGACCGATCCGTTGCGCGGCACCAAATTCCTGGCCGACGGCACGCCGGGGCAGTTCCAATATGGTTCGCTGGTCGGCCCGCTGTTCATGCTCGGCGGCGAGGGACAGGGGCGTAACGGCTTCATTTCCGCCCTGCGGCTCAAAGTGCCGCTGGAACGCGTGTCTACTTATGGTGCCCTGACGGCGGACCTGACCGACTATGTCACGCTGACCGCCGACCTGTCCTATGGCCGGGTCAAGGGGACCGTCGACGGCGCCATCTTCCGCGACTTCAACGGGACGTTGCTGGGCCGTATCAAGCGCGACAATCCCTTCATCCCTGCCGCCGTCGCATCGACGATGGATGCCAATGGCGTCGCCTCCTTCATCCTGGGCAAGGCCGCGTTCGACCTTGGCCCCGGCCGGGCGACATCGACCACGGAAACCTATCGCGGTGTGCTGGGTGTCGAGGCGAAGCTGAGCGACAAATGGACCGTCAACGGCTTCTATCAATATGGCCGCACCAATTTCACGCAACGGGCGACGAACCTCGTCAATCAGGCCAATCTTCTCAAAGCGGTGGACGCGGTGCGCTCCGGCGGCCAGATTGTCTGCCGCGTCAATGCCGACGCGATCGCCAGCAATGACGATGCGGGCTGCGTGCCGTTCAACCCGTTCGGCGAAGGGCAATTCAGCCAGGCATCGGTCGGCTATATCACCGGCAACGGCCTGCAGCGAACCGTCAATGAACAGCATGTCGCGGGCGTGGACCTGCGCGGCGAGCTGTTCGACCTGCCAGCGGGACCGGTAACGGTCGCGGTGGGCGCGGAATATCGGCGCGATACCGTGGACGGCACCGCCGATCCCATCTCGGCGGCGAACGGCTTTTATTCGCTCAACGGCTCCGCTTTGTCGGGCGGGGTGACGGTGAAGGAAATGTTCGGCGAGATCGCCGTCCCTGTGTTGCGCAATTCATTGGTCGGCTATGCGCTCGACCTCAATGGCGCGGCCCGTCGCACCGATTACAGCACCACAGGGTCGGTCACGACCTGGAAAGCAGGCCTCGTCTACGAGCCGAGCGAAGGCGTCCGCTTGCGCGGCACGCGATCGCGCGACATTCGCGCGCCTAATATTTTCGAACTGTTCGGCCCGCAGACGCTGCGCTCGATCGGCCTGTCCGACCCGTTGAACGGCGGATTGCAGACCAACCCCTTCGTCGTCACCGGGGCCAATCCGAACCTGTCGGTCGAAAAGGCGGACAGCTGGACCGGCGGGTTCGTGATCGCCCCCCGGTCCGGCCTGCTCCAGCGGCTGCGCCTGTCGGTCGACTATTATAATATCAAGGTGGCCGACGCGATCGGTGCCCTGGGCGCGCAGACATTGGTCAATCGATGCGCGCAGGGGGCGACCAATTTCTGCAGCCAGATCACGCGCGACGCCAACAACCAGATTCTGCAGGTCCGCGACGTCATCCTCAATTCCAACGCCCTCAAAACCAGTGGCTATGATATCGAACTCCAATATCGCCAGCCGCTCGGTTCATGGGGCGAGCTGAATGGGCAGCTGATCGCGAATATCACGAAGGAACTGACGACCGTCGATGCCCTGGGCGCGGTCGATCGCGCGGGCCAGACGGGCGTGCGCACCGGGACGATCCCTGGCGTGCCCGATTATGTACTCGACGGCGTACTGACCTGGACGGTCGGGAAATTTCAGCTCACGGGCCATGGCCGCTATATTCCTTCGGGCATCTACTGGACCAATTTCGTCGGTCCCGATCAGGATGGTTATGCCGTCACCGCACCGAACAGCGTCGACAATAATAATGTACCCAGCCGCTTCTACCTCGATATGACGGCGCGGGTGAATGTCGATGCCGGTAATGGGCGGACCTTCCAATTGTTCGCCACGGTGAACAATCTGCTTGATCGCGATCCGCCCGCCATGCCCGGACCATCGGGCGGCACCAACCAGATCCTGTTCGATCCGGTCGGTCGCGCGTTCAAGGTCGGCGCGCGCTTCCACTTCGGTGCATAAGGCGCAGGAGAGGGACGAACCACGATGAGCATGACCGCAACCGATCCATCGCCTCCCGTCGTCATCGAGGTGACGAACGTGATCGAACGTCAGCGGATCAATGCGTTCGTCATCCGCCTCGTCGCGATATCGTGGACCGTCACCTTTCTCGACGGATTCGACATGCTCGTCATTTCCTTCGTCGCGCCCTATCTGCGCGACGGGTTCGGTGCGGACGTTATTGCTCTGGGCGAACTGTTCGCCGTGGGCGTGTTCGGCGCGATGTTGGGCGGGATCGCTTTTGGTTGGCTGGGCGACCGCTATGGGCGACGTCCGATCATCATCGCGTCAGTCGTGGCGTTTGGGGCGACCAGCATGGCCATTGCGCTTGCGCCCAATATGCAGGTGCTGCTGGCGCTGCGTTTCCTGAACGGCGTGGCTCTGGGCGGGTTGATGCCGCTCGCCTGGGCGCTCAACATCGAATATGTGCCGCGCCGCTATCGGGCGACCGTCGTGACCGTCATCATGATGGGCTATACGCTGGGTGGCGTCGTCGCGGGGCCGATGACGGTGTGGCTCGCGCCGCTTTATGGCTGGCAATCGGTATTCATGGTGTCGGGCGTGGCGACGCTGCTGCTCGTCCCCCTCCTCTTTGCCCTGCTCCCTGAATCCGCCCGCTATCTGGCAGTGAAGGGGCGATCGCCCGAAAAGATCGCAAAGGCGCTGAACGCGCTGGAACCGGGGCTTGGTGCGCGGCCGCAGGACCGCTTCAAGGTCACCGACGAAACAGCGCCAGCCACAGGAAAGGGCTTTCGTATCGCCACGCTGTTCAAGGGCGATCTGCGGCCGATCACCAGCCTGCTCTGGCTCGCCTATATCGGCAGTTCGATGGCGGTCTATTTCAAGTCCAACTGGGGTCCGATCATCTTCGAGGATGTCGGTTTCACCCGGACGCAGGCGGCGATGATCATGTCCGTCAGCTCGATCGGCGGCTCGCTTGCGGGCCTGGCGCTCATGCGCTTCACCGACCGGCTGGGACCGATCGCGATCGCTTTCTATCCCATGCTGGCGGCACCGCTGCTGCTGGTCATGGGCCTCGCTCCCGTCTCGCTGCAGGGTCTCGCCGCCTTCTCCCTTCTGAGCATGGCGATGATCAGCGGCACGCATTTCGGCATGCATTCCATCGCGGGCATTTTCTATCCCAGCGCCATCCGCGCCAATGGCGCGGGCTGGGCGACATCGGTGGCCAAGATCGGATCGATCTTCGCACCGCTGCTGGGCGGCTATCTGCTGGCGATGAACATGCCCCCCCGCCTGCTGTTCGTCCTGCTTGCGGCGACGCCGCTGCTCTCGTGCGTTTCGCTGCTCCTGCTTGCCCGTGTCGGCAAGCGCCAGGCGGCCCGCACGCCCGTTCCCACCGACAACATCGTCCTTCCGGCGCATGCCGTGGCGACCAAGCCCTAACAGGAAATATGATCATGGTTTTGACTGCGACCCCCATCACCCCGCGCTTTGGCGCCGAGCTTTCCGGCATCGAGGTCAGCAAACCATTGAGCGACGCCGATGTCGCCGCCATTAAGGATGCGATGAACCAATGGGGCGTGTGCGTCATTCGCGGCACCGGCTTCGACAATGCCTCCCACGTCGCTTTCAGCCGCCATTTTGGCCATCTGGAAACGGCGCCATCGGTGAAGAACCGGCCGCGTCGTCACCCGGACACGCCGGAGATATTCGACGCCAGCAACCTGACTCCGGCGGGCGAGATACTGGTCGATGAGAATATGGTGCTGCACAAGAAGGGCGACCGGCTCTGGCATACCGATTCCTCCTTCATGGATCTGCGCTCGGCCTATTCGCTGTTGCTCGCCTATGAAGTGCCCAAGGAAGGCGGTCTGACCTATTTTGCCGACATGCGGTCGGCCTATGAAGACCTGCCTGCCGACATCAAGGAAAAGGTCGATACGCTGCAGGCCGAACATTCGCTCTGGTATTCGCGCCTGCTCGCCGGTTTCCCGATCACCGAGGAGGAGATTGACGGCCGTCCCAAAGCCCGCCAGCCCATGGTCATGCACCAGGAAGCAACCGGACGCACCGCCATCTATATCGGCAGCCATGCGATGGACGTCGTTGGCCTGCCGCGCGAGGAAGGGCGAGCGCTCATCAAATATCTGATCGAATTCGCCACCCAGCCACAATATGTATTCGGCGTCTCCTACCAACCGGGCGACATCGTCATCTGGGACAATCTGGCGACCATGCATAGGGGCGGTGATTTCGACATCTATAAGGAAAGGCGCGACATGCGTCGGACGACCGTGCGCGAAGGCGAACCACCCGAACATGCCGACGATCCCTTCACAGCCTATTTCTCCGCTTCGGCACCGGAGAGCTGATCCGTGACGATACCCGACAAGCCCCGTTTATTGGTGACGCGCAAATGGCCCGAACGGGTCGAGGCGCTGATCGCGGAACGCTATGATGCGACGTTCAACCAGGATGACATCCCGCTGACGCAAGCGGCACTGGCTGCAGCGATGCAGGACTATGACGCCATCTGCCCCACCATCACCGACAAGTTGCATGCCGGCATCGTCGGCGCGGCGGGGCAACGCGCGAAGATCATCGCCAATTACGGCGCGGGCGTCGATCATATCGATGTGGCGGCGGCGCGCGGCGCGGGCATCGTCGTGACCAATACGCCCGGCGTCCTGACGGATGCGACTGCCGATATCGCCGTCACCCTGATGCTGATGGCCTCCCGGCGCGCGGGCGAAGGCGAGCGGGAATTACGCGCCGAGCAATGGGCAGGCTGGCGGCCGACCCATCTGCTTGGCACCAGCCTGCGCGGCAAGACGCTGGGGCTGGTCGGTTTCGGCCGCATTGCCCAGGCGATGGCCGAACGCGCCCGTTTCGGCTTTGGCATGGACATCGTCTATTATTCGCGGCGTCCCGGTGCGCAGGATGTAGTGCAGCGCCTGGGCGCGCGCTATGTACCAACGTTGGCCGGGATGGTCGCCCAATGCGATGTCGTCTCGCTGCATATTCCAGGCGGCGCGGAAACCCGCAACATTATCGATGCGGCCATCTTCGCGCAGATGGCCCCCCATGCGATCCTGATCAACACCGCGCGCGGCGACGTGGTCGATGAAGACGCGCTGGTCGATGCGCTGGAAGCCGGGCGGATCGGTGGCGCGGGCCTCGATGTCTTCGTCGGCGAACCCCATGTCTCCCAGCGCCTGCGCGACGCGCCGAACACGGTACTCCTCCCCCATCTGGGCAGCGCGACGCGGGAGACGCGGGAGGCGATGGGCCTGCGCGCGCTTGCCAATCTCGACGACTGGAGGGAGGGGCGGGTGCCCCAGGACAGTCTATAGTGGCGACCGCCATCGACGATCTCATCGCGGCCGAGCGATTGCCGCCATCCTATGCGGCGATGGTCGATCGCTGGTGGCGGCCGCTCGCACGGCAGATCGCACATTGGCATGCATCGGCCGGACGGCCCCTCATCATCGGGATCAACGGTGCGCAGGGCAGCGGGAAATCCACGGTTTGCCGCTTTCTCCAGGCATCGCTGCTGCCCGAACAGGAGCTGTCGGCAACGGTCGTCGCGCTCGACGATCTTTACCTGCCGTTGCAGGCGCGGGAACATATGGCGAGGGACATCCACCCCCTGTTCCGCACGCGCGGGGTGCCGGGCACGCATGATGTCGATGCGGGCATAGCTCTGCTGGAGGCTATGGTCGCCGGTCGAGACGCGCTGATCCCGCGGTTCAGCAAGGCGTTGGACGACCGGTTTCCGCAGGCCGACTGGGCGCGCCATTTGGGCAAGGTCGATATCCTGCTGTTCGAAGGCTGGTGCGTGGGCGCCCGGCCGCAGGATGCCGCAGCCCTGGACCAGCCGCTCAATGCGTTGGAGGCGCAGGAGGATCCAAACGGCATCTGGCGGCGTCAGGTGAACAGCGCCCTCGAGACATCCTATGCGCAGTGGTTTTCGATGATCGATCATCTGGTCATGTTAAAGCCGCCCTCTTTCGACCATGTCCTGAAAAACCGGCTGCTTCAGGAACATAAGCTGCGGGCGACCGCGCCAGATGCGCCGGGGATCATGGACGACGCTACAGTCGCGCGGTTCGTCAGCCATTATGAGCGTGTGACCCGCCACATGGCCGCCGACCTGCCGGATCATGTCGACCTGTTATACCAGCTAAGCGACGGGCAGGACGTGATATCCTGCACAGGCCTTGGACAAGAGGATGGCCATGTCTCCTGAAGATGCCGTGCCCGCCGACGCCGTTCGACCAGGTCTTGCGTTCGTCTATGCGGCAAGCGCCGAACTGGCCGCACCGGTCCCCATCGGCGAAACGCCCGACGGCATACGACGGATCATCCCCATCCTGTCGGGCACCGTGGAGGGACCGCATATCCGTGGCCGCATCCTTGGCGGGGGCAGCGATTGGCAACTTCTGCGGTCCGATGGCGTCACCGTCGCGGACGCGACCTATGGAATCGAAACCGATGACGGCACCATCATCCAGATCCGCAATCGCGGCCTGCGCCATGGGAATGCCGAAGTCATGGCCCGCCTCGCAGCCGGTGAAACCGTCGACCCGTCAGCCTATTATTTTCGAACCGTGCCGGAGTTCATCGCGCCCCATGGTCCCTATGCATGGCTCAATAGCAGCATCTTCGTCTGTTCGGGCGCGCGCTATCCCAATTCCATCCGGCTATGGGTCTGGAGTGTCACCTGATCGGGGAACAGCACCAACATTCTCTTGATAGTGCTTTGGTGTTGAGTTGCACTGAGAAGTGACCCGGGATTTTCATTGAGAAGTGACCCGGTGGGCGTGGATGATGTGCTGCCTGCGACGCGCAGGGTCAAGCGGGCGATTTGTCCTTTCTGGATTTTGGTGCGGCGGAACTGGCCCTGAAGCGGAAGCTGTCATTGCCGGTTTCAAGGATGTGGCAATGATGCGTGAGGCGATCCAGCAGAAGATGACCGCAACGCAACTACTCGAAATGCCCTTTCATCACCCGACGATCGAGGAAGGGTTCAAACAGGCGCTGCGTACCAGTTGCGCGGCCACCCCGATCGCGATTCCCGAAAACCAAGATGCAGGCTCGCCCGCAGGGCACGATACCTGCCGAAACGGGCGTCATTCAACCGTGGGAAGGCACACCTCGAACGTGCTGCCTTCCCCGGGCGCACTATGCTTCAGGCGGATGGTGCCGCCGTGCAGCTCGACCAGCTGCTTCACCAGCGCGAGCCCGATCCCGAGGCCGTCCTGCTTGACCTTGCCGTTGACATCGGCCTGTTCGAAAATCCCGAAAATCCGGCCTTGCTGATCGGGAGCGATGCCGATGCCATTGTCGCTGACCTCGATCCAGGCTGTCCCGTCCTCGACCCGCGCAATCACCCGGATCTCGCCCGCTGCCGGCGTATATTTGGCGGCATTGCTGACCAGATTGCCGATGATCTGCGCCATGCGGGCATGGTCGGCGTCCACCCACACGGGCGGGGGCGAAAGCTCGACGTGTAGAGCATGGCCCGCTTCGTCGATCGCCGGCCGAGATGTTTCGACCGCAAACGCCAGTATGTCGTTCAGGTTCACCCGCTCGCGCTGCAGCGATATCTTGCCTTGCTCGATCCGCGCGATATCGAGCAAATCCTCCACCAGCCGTGTCATGTGCGTCAGATAGCGACTCATAGAGGTGCGGATTTCGCCCTCGACTGGTTGCCCTTTCTTTCGTTCAAGCATGATCAGCCCGGCGTTCAGCGCCATGATAGGGTTGCGCAGCTCATGCCCTAGAACGGCGAGAAACCGATTCTTCTGGATGTCGGCCTGTTTGAGCGATTCGGTCAATGCGGCGAGTTCATCGCGCTGTGCTGCCAGCTGTCGGCGCTGGGTGTAGAGCTCGAGAAACACCCGCGCCTTGGACCGCAGGATATCGGCCTCGATCGGCTTTTGGATGAAGTCGACCGCGCCGGCCTCATAGCCCTTGAAGCGCCGCGTGCCGTCGCCCGCGCCTGCGGTGACGAAGATGATCGGGATGTGCCGTGAGCGTTCGCTGTTGCGCATGAACTCCGCCAGTTCGAAGCCATCCATGCCGGGCATCTGGACGTCGAGGAACGCCAGCGCATAGTCCTTCACCAGCAACAGCTCGAGCGCCTCCTCGCCGCTGCGCGCGGTGTCGCAGCTCAGCCCCTCTCGGCGCAGGAGCGCATTGAGCGCGATCAGGTTTTCCTCGAGATCATCGACCAGCAGGATGCGGACCGGTTCGTCAGACATCGTCATCACGCCGCCTCCCGCCGCAGATGCAGAACAATCTCGTCGATGCTTAGCGAGCGAGCCGTCGGGCAGGCCTCCAGCGCGGCCAGCGGCATCGTCGGCATTTCAGCGGTCGCCGGGTCCTGGACGATCACCGTTCCGCCCGCCGCACCGATCGCACGAAGACCCTGGGCGCCGTCATGGTTGGCACCGGTGAGGATGATGGCGGTCACATCCTGTCCCAGAGCATCGGCCGCCGTTTCGAAAAGCACATCGATCGCAGGGCGCGAATAATTGACAGGTTCATCGGAAGACAAGGCAATCGCCATGGTTTTCTCTAGCAGCAAATGATAGCCTGGCGGCGCAAAATAGACCGTCCCTGGGCGTAGCGTTTCCTTATCCTCAGCTTCCTTGACATCAAGGAGGCACCTTGCCCGCAACAAATCCACCAGGGGATTTTCATTGCGTTGAGGCACATGAAGGACAATCAGGATCGGGGAGGCGAAATGCGGCGGCAGCGCAGTCAGGATCAACGACAGCGCCTGCACCCCGCCTGCGGATGCACCAATGACGATCGCCCGCGTCATGGCCCGGTCCGCTGGTAGATTTTTTCCTCGCGCACGAAGTCGCCAAAGGCAGCAGCGTGCGAAGAAAACCGCAGGCTCTCCTTCGACCCGAGCCCAAGAAAGCCTCGACGCGCGAGCGAATCGCGAAACAGCCCGACCGCGCGGTCCTGCAGTTCGCGGTCGAAATAGATCAGCACGTTGCGACAGGAGATCAGGTGCATCTCGCCAAACGCCGCATCTGTGACCAGGCTGTGATCGGAAAACACGACCTGGCTGCACAGCGATTTGTCGAACACTGCACGCCCGTAATTGGCGGTGTAATAGTCCGATAGCGAGGAGCGCCCACCCGACTGCTGGTGGTTTTCAGTGAAGAGCCGGATCCGGTCGAGCGAATACACTCCGGCCTGCGCCGTTTTGAGTGCGGACGGATTGATGTCGGTGGCATAGAATAGCGTCTTCCTGGCTAGCCCCTCCTCATGGAGCAGGATGGCAAGCGAGTAGAGTTCCTCGCCATTGCTGCACCCTGCCACCCACACCTTGAGCGAGGGATAGGTCCGCAGATGCGGGATGACCTTCTCGCGCAATGCCCGGAAATAGGACGGATCGCGGAACATCTCGCTGACCTGCACCGTCAGAAAATCGAGCAACCGAGGCAGCAAATTTGCGTCGCGCAGCACCGCAGCCTGGATTTCGGAGATGCTGTCATATCCCAGCTGCACACGCGCCTGCACCAGCCGACGCTTGATTGACGCGCGGGCATAATGCCTGAAGTCATAATGATAATGCTGGTACAGCGCTTCCAGCAGCAGCTGGATCTCAATGTCCTCGATCGAGCCGGCCACTAGCGCGGCATCCATACCCGCACCAGCGACAGCAGCTTATCTACGTCGATGGGCTTGGCCATATAGTCGTTGGCACCTGCATCGAGGCAGTTCTGCTGGTCATCCGGCATCGCCTTGGCAGTGAGCATGATGACCGGCAGCTTGGCCCATTTCGGGTTTCTGCGTATCGCGCGCACTGCAGTCAGCCCGTCCATTACGGGCATCATCACATCCATAAGAACAAGGTCGATGGGTTTTTCGGTCCCGTCGGTGCCTGCCTCAAGCATATCAAGGGCCTCCTGGCCATTGCGCGCGATCTTGGCAATCACGCCACGCGGTTCCAGAACACTGGTGAGCGAATATACGTTCCGCACGTCATCTTCGACGATCAGCACGTGTCGACCCTCCAGCGCGGCATCGCGATGCCGCGCCTTTTCAAGCATCCGACGCTGCTCGAGCGGCATGTCGGCAACGACCTGATGAAGGAAGAGTGATACCTCGTCGAGCAACCGTTCGGGCGACTTTGCACCCTTGATGATGATCGAGCTGGAATAGCGGCGCAGACGCTGCTCCTCCTCGCCCGTCAAATCGCGCCCGGTATAGATGATGACCGGCGGATAGGCGCGTTCTCTGTCCTGGCTCAGCTCTTCCAGCAGGGAAAAACCCGACGCATCGGGCAGCGCCAGATCCAGTACCATGCAGTCGAACGGCTCGCTCCGCAGCAGTTCGAGGCAGCTGGCCACCGTGCCCACCCCCACGGTTTCAACATCCTGCGACTTGAGCAGTTCGGATACGGCATCACGCTGGACTTCGTTGTCCTCGACGATCAGCACCCTGCGCATCGAGGATGCGAGCTTCTGCTGCAGCCCAGCCAATACCTCGGCCAGCCGTTCGCGCTGGACCGGCTTTTCCAGATAGCCGATCGCCCCCAGCGCCAGTGCGGTCTGGCTCTGGTCGGCGCCGGAGATCACATGAATCGGGATGTGCCGGGTCTCGTCCTGATGCTTGAGGTGGTCAAGCACGGTTAGCCCCGACTGATCGGGCAGACCGATATCGAGCACGATCGCATTGGGCTTATAATCGCGTGCGATATCGATGGCTTCATGCGCAGTCCCGGCGACGATGCACTGGAAGCCCAGCTCGTGCGACAGATCGCACACGATCGAAGCAAAGGTGGGATCGTCCTCGATCACCAGCAGCAGCCGCTTGGCGGTATCAAGTGCGTTACGATCATCCTCGACCCCGGAAGGGCGAGGATTGGCCGCGGCACGGCGCTTGGCCGGTTGCGGGCTGGCGACCGCTGCCTGCGGCGCGGCCCGCGCCTGTTCGCGCACGGGAACCTTGGTCGGATCGTACGTCGCAGGAATGGTCAACATGAACCGGCTGCCCGCGCCGACCTTGCTTTCCACCGTGATCGCGCCGCCAAGTAGCCGGGCAAGTTCGCGCGAAATCGACAGGCCCAGACCCGTCCCGCCATAGCGCCGACTGATCGAGCCGTCGGCCTGTTGGAACGCGTCAAAAATGCTGTCCTGCTGCTCCTGGGTAATGCCGATGCCCGTATCCGCGACCGTCAGCATCACGGTGTTGTCGGCCGCCGACGCTACCGTCAGGCACACGCTGCCACGCTCGGTGAACTTGAGCGCATTTGACATCAGGTTCTTGAGAATTTGTTCCAGGCGCATGCGATCGGTGAGGAGTGCGCGCGGGCAATCGTCGGAGAGCTCCAACGCCAATGTCAGCGCCCGCTCGTCGGCGATGGGCTGGAAGATCTTCTGCAGATCGTTCAGCAGCCGGTCCACCGGCACCGCCGCCGGCTGGATTTCGATATGCCCCGCCTCTATCTTGGAAAGGTCGAGAATGTCGTTAATCAGGTTGAGCAGGTCGTTGCCCGAAGACTGGATCGTTTGTGCAAAACGCACCTGCTCGGGCGACAGATTGCCATCGCCATTGTCGCCGAGCAGCTTCGACAGGATCAGCAGCGAGTTAAGCGGGGTGCGCAGCTCGTGGCTCATATTCGCTAGGAAGTCGGTCTTGTACTGGCTCGCCTGTTCCAGTTCGCGCGCCTTGAGCTGCAAGGTGGCGCTGGCCCGATCTAGCTCGTCGCGCTGGGTTTCCAGCGCCTGTGCCTGTTCTTCCAGTTGGCTGTTGGTCTGCTCGAGTTCGACCTGCTGCAACTCCAACCGCGCCTGCGAATCGCGCAGTGCGGCCCCCTGCTCTTCGAGCTCCTCGTTCGAAACCCGAAGTTCTTCGGACTGCGCCTGCAACTCGCTGGCCTGATGCTGGGTTTCCTCGAGCGCATCCTGCAGGCGTTCGCGAAACCGGGCTGAGCGCAGCGCAATGCCGATGGCGCCGGACGCCTCATCGAGCAGATCGAGCACCAAGGGATCAACGGTCTCAAAAAAGCCGAGCTCGATCACTGCATTGACAGTATCGTCGGACTTGGCCGGCGCGATAACCAGATGTCGCGGTGCGGAGCGCCCCAGCGACGAGCCGACCGTGAGATAGCCCGGAGGGACATCGTTCAGGACCATGATGCGGCCATCGACCGCAACCTGCCCCATCAGCCCCTCGTTGAGCGCAAAATGGTCAGGGATTTCGGCATCACCGGGCACGCCTAGCATGCCGGCGCGCCGGAAGCTGCCGCCTTCCCCCTTGAATAGCGCGCCCGCTGGACAGCCGGTCCGCTCGTGCAGGAAGGAGAGGATGGAAGCGGCAAGCTCCGAGATGGTCTTGTCGCCCATCATTGCTTTGCCCAGATCAGCCTGCGCGGCCTGAAGCCACTGCTGGCGCTCGCGGCTGCGCGTGTTGCGCATGAACAGGATGAAAATGGCGATCGTCAGCCCGATGCCGCTGAGGCTGGCGATGACGGAACTGACAATCGCCGCCTGCGAGGCGGCTGCCATCTCGACGAGCCGGGTTTGGCGAATCCGCTGCTCCTCACGCGTCATGCGCGCGATCTGTTCGCGAATATCGTCCATGACACTCTTGCCGCGATCAGTGTTCAACGCGGCTACCGCAGCCTCGACACCGCCGACTCGACGCGACTTGATAACATCGGTCATGATCCGCATTCTGGCCATGACCCTGTTTTCCAGCGCGGAGAAGGTTTCCTTCTGAACGGGATTGGCGTGTGTCAGGCCATCGAGCTTGCGCAATTCGTCATCGGCACGTGCGATCCCCTCGGCATAAGGTTCAAGATAGACGTCCCGCCCCGTCAGCAGATATCCGCGCTGCCCGGTCTCGGCATCGAGCATGGCAGACAGCACATCGTCGAGCGTGGTGAGAACGCCGTGCGTGCGCCGGATTTCACGCTCGCTGGCGCGCACATTCTCGATGTTCAGATACGCCACGGCTGCACTAATCACAAAAAAGGCGATCCCGACAACCAGCCCCACGACCGCCCATCTGCTGGCAACGCTATGTGCATGCGACGTAACGCTCGCTTTTTTCACTCTGTCTCTTCTTGCAAACCTTGGGGCCGCCCTGCTTTGCCAAGAGTGGCGATGATGCACAAGGCTGCAACTCCTGATGTCCGCGTCGGACTGTGTGAGTGCCATGTTCCATCTGCGCTCGGCGATAAACTATGCCTGCGACCCTCTGTTAGCAACGCCCGCTTTTGTTCACCGTATGCAATCGGCGAAATGGACGGGTTAGAGCGCTTGCCGCACGTCCTTTTCAAGGCGGCCAATCGGGAGCTTCTGGTAGGAGTGGACATTCATGTCCGCGGAAGGACCCACATTGGTCGAGGCTGTGTAGAAACGCTCCCGAGGTGGAAGGCGCGCGG
>TARA_R110000787_G_scaffold20065_2_pt1 | contig 24253 bp, 25 predicted proteins | sample TARA_R110000787 | Tara Oceans TARA_R110000787 (sample SAMEA4397920) | marine metagenome | biome: Polar Biome; feature: [DCM] deep chlorophyll maximum layer (ENVO:01000326); material: water (ENVO:00002006), including particulate matter (ENVO:01000060) such as... | depth 35 m | reverse complement strand
GTCCATGCACAGTTCGACGCACTCGTCGCAGATGAACACCGTAGGGCCAGCAATAAGTTTCTTAACTTCATGCTGGCTCTTTCCACAGAAAGAACAGTAGAGCGTATTCTTTGAATCGCCTGAGCCGTTTTGCTTGGTCATGCCGTCCTCAATGCCGGGTAAGGTTTAACGGGGCCTTTAAGCGCCCTCACCCGGTTTCTTAATATGACAATAAGGGTCATGGCCCACCCTGCAAGAGGCGGGCCGTAATTGATGGGGGGCGTCGCCGCCTATTTTTCATCCTCGCGGTCGCGGGGTTCAAAGACCTTGTCCACGATACCGAATTCGACGGCCTCTTCTGCCGTAAGGAACGTATCACGGTCGAGCTTGCGCTCGATTACGTCATATTCCTGGCCGGTATGCTTCACATAGATATTGTTGAGCCGCTGTTTGAGGTCGATGATATCCTGTGCGTGGCGCTCGATATCTGTAGCAACGCCTGAGTATCCGCCAGATGGCTGGTGGAGCATGACACGGGCGTTTGGCAGACATGTGCGCATGCCGTGCTCGCCGGCCGCAAGCAGTAGCGAACCCATGCTGGCCGCCTGGCCGAAGCAAACGGTCGAAATCGGGCAGCGGATATATTGCATCGTATCGTAGATCGCGAGGCCCGACGTAACGTACCCGCCCGGGCTGTTAATATACATCGCGACGTCTTTTTTCGGGTTTTCCGACTCAAGAAACAGCAGCTGCGAAGTAATCAGGGCCGCCATTCCGTCGTCAATGCCGCCAGTCACGAAGATGATTCGCTCTTTCAGCAGGCGAGAGAAGATATCAAATGCCCGCTCCCCGCGGCTGGTCTGCTCCACCACCATGGGAACAAGGTTGAGGGCAGTCTGGTAAGAACTCGTCATGAAATATCGCCTCGGGGCTGGCTATCTGGAATCTCTATTCTGCCAGAACTGGCAGAACACCTTATATTTGTCCACGCGTGACTGACCGCAAGGGGCTTTGGGCTGTGGAATGCCCGCTTCAACGCCATGGCCAATCTGGCGACCCGCTGGGCAGGGGTGCAGCCGGATCCTGCATGAAGGCAAGGTAGTCGGCGTGGACCGTTTCAGCCTGCAGGTCGCGCGTCAGCATATGGTAGCCTTTCGGATAATATACAGTTTTAATACTCGCGGGGAGCTTTTTCGCCGTTCGCTTCACGCCCGGCGGCGTGATCACGAGGTCATTGGCACCATATGATAGCAAGGTCGGCACCTTCTCGCTCAGATTCGTCACCCGCTGGTACGCCGTCTCCATGAGGCTGACGACACCGTAGACCTGATCAATCCGGTTTTCAGGCATCATCAGCGGGTCGGCCCATGTGCGGCGGAGCATCTCGATATTGTCCGATGGTTCGATCTTCACCAGGCCGCGCGGCGGTCGCACGATCCAGCCGGGCCTTATATGTGTCGAAGACCACAGGCTCGCCTTGTAGAGCGGGTTGATGGCGCCCCAGCCCCGCAGACCCGGGCCTGAAGCTATCAGACGGTCGGCCGCAGGCGGCCTGTCCGAGCCGAATGCGCTGAGAGCGACCGAGCCGCCCATGGAAATACCAACGACGGTGATGACTGCCTTCGGATGTCTGGCCCGCGCCACATCTACCGCTGTGCGCAGGTCCTCGCGCATAAGCTCTTCGTCCGGCCAGATGCCCCGGCCTGGTGACCGGCCGAAGCCGCGCTGGTCATAGGCATAGGTCGTCACGCCATGAGCTGCCCAATAGGGCGCCGCCATATGGAAGGCATTGGCATAATCGTTCATGCCGTGAACCCCGACGACAACATAGTCCGGGTCTTCCACATCAATGGCCGGCCAGACCGTCAGCCCAAGGCGCGCACCATCAGCGGCCACAAAAATCTGATTTTCTGTTTCGAAATGAGGCACGACCGCTTCCGACATCGATAGCGTTCCCTGTGTAACCGGATGGACGCAGCTTGAAACCATCAGGCCAGCAAGCAAGAGGGTCACGATGCCAGCGCCGCCCGCACGGCGTGCCGAAGCGCGGGAAGCACGTTTGCCTCGAACCAGGGATTGCGTTTCAGCCATGCAATATTTCTCCAACTAGGATGAGGAGTTGTGAACATTTGATCACTTGCGTAGTCTTGCCATTTGCTGACAGTGTCCGTCAATGTCTTCCCTGCACGGGGTCCGAGGTGCCACTTCTGCGCAATCGCTCCGACAAGTATCGTTACCCTGATTTCCGGCAGGCGCTCCAGCAAACCCGTTCGCCAAGTCTGAGCACACTTAACCATCGGCGGCCTGTCTGCTCCTCTGGAGTCATATCCCGGAAAACAAAAACCCATCGGAACAATGGCGACGCGAGATGCGTCATAGAATTCATCATCAGTCACACCCATCCACTCGCGAAGGCGTGTGCCTGAAGGGTCGTTAAAGGGAATTCCCGTTACATCCGCCAGGTTTCCCGGCGCCTGCCCTGCCACAAGAATGCGCGCACTTGCGCTAGCTTGCAGCACCGGATGCGGCGCCCGGCTCATCTCACCGGCGCACAATCGACAGGCGCGGATTTGATCCAGATATGGCTGGAGATCGTCACTCATGATGTCATATGTGAAGTCTATCATTTCGCAGAAAAGGCTCAACGCACATGACGAATGCAATTGTCAGAACAATCGACCCACGCGCCAAGGATCTGGGCGGCGGGTTTCGCGTACGTCGCGTGCTGCCCTTCCACGCGCAGAAAATGGTCGGCCCCTTCATCTTCTTCGATCATTTCGGCCCGGTGGACTATGCGCCCGGTGAAGGGTTTGACGTGCGTCCCCATCCCCATATCGGCCTCTCCACTGTTACTTACCTGTTCGAGGGCGCCATTCGCCATCAGGACAGCCTCGGCACGGACCTTGTCATCCGCCCGGGTGCAGTCAACTGGATGACCGCCGGGCACGGCATTGTTCACTCTGAGCGTACACCGGCGCCTGAGCGCGCTTCAGGGCAACGCATGCACGGCCTGCAGACATGGGTGGCGCTGCCCCTGACGGAGGAGGACTGCGCCCCGGCCTTCACGCACCACGCCGCAGACTCATTGCCCTCTTTCCAGAAGAATGGCGCCAGCATCCGTGTGCTCGCCGGTGAGGCGTGGGGACATGCCTCGCCCGTCGCGTTCCCATGGGATATTCTCTACGTCGCCATTGAATCCCCTGACGGCACCAGCATGATCCTCCCGGCCAGTCTTGCAGAGGAACGCGCCCTCTACATTGTCTCTGGAAGCGCCCGTATTGAAGATGAAACAGCCGAGGAGGGCCACATGCTTGTGATCGCTCCAGGCGAAGATGTTGCTGTTGAATTCCTGCCCGGCACCAAGGCTGTCATTTGTGGTGGCGCGACAATGGACGGACCCCGCAAGATTGAATGGAACTTCGTGGCTTCCGACACGGACAAGATCGAAAAAGCCAAGCAGGACTGGGAACAATCCACAAAACTTCATGGAACCGATCGCTTCCCGCTCGTGCCGGGTGACGAGGCGGAATGGATACCCCTGCCCTGAATTTGCCACATTTGATTGAGACGCCCGCTACAGGCGAATTTCGGGAAACGGGGTCGCCACAAACAAGACAATAAAGTCAAAGTGAGGGTGAACATATGAACTTCAAACTAATTGCCGGCGCTGCCGCATCCATGGTCATGCTGGCCGGCTGTGCGACACCGACAACGGCCGAATCATCGGCTGCCGCCAGCCTCGACGCTGCTTCAGCTGAAGTATCAGCCGACGCCGCCGCATCTGCCGTGGACGTGTCTGAAGAAGCTGCGCCAGCCGCCGAAGCCGCTCAGGGCGCGGCTGTTGAAGCCGCCGTCGCCGCCGAAACCGCTGACGCGACGAGCGACCCGGAAGTTGCTGCTGCTGCAGCCGACATGGCGGAAGAGGCTGCTCAGGATGCGGCCGATGCTGCTGCTGTCGCAACAGCTGTCGCTGCCGATGATGCCGCTGAAGCTGCTGAAGAAGCTGCGGATGAAGCAGAAGTCGCAGCCGAAGCTGCCAAGGAATAGCTCAAGGTCGAATTGACCTTTTTAAGGCGGGTTCCAGCAATGGAACCCGCCTTTTTACTATGCACCCGGCACAGCCGTGCCTTGAAGCCTGACGCGGCCCATGCCAGACCCTGTCCCAAGCAAGCCGAAATGCCCATTGGAGGGGCACTCAAACATGAAACATTACATACTCGCCGCGTCTCTGCTGGCGCTCGCTGCATGTGGCGGCCCGAAGCCGGACTCCGCCCCCGCCGAAGCGCCCGTTGCGGAAACGCCGCCCGCGCCGACTTTGCTGATGCCACTCCCCACAGATACGACGGCAGCCATCACAGCGAGCGACCTTGCCGAGCGCATCAAGACGCTGGCGGATGATACGTTTGAGGGGCGCGGCCCAGGTACGCCGATCGGCGAAGAAGCTGCCGCATGGATTGGCGCTGAAATGGCGCGTATCGGCCTTAAGCCTGGCGGCGATGACGGCACGTATTTCCAGAAAGTCGCGATGGTGAACCAGACCATCGAACCAGACCAATCCTTCCTGACCTTCACGGCCCCCGATGGCACCGAAATGCCAACCGTCCTGAAACAGGATTCCGTTATCTGGACCAAGCATCAGGACTCGACGACAATCTCGTTCGAACCTTCTGATGTTGTCTTCGTCGGCTACGGCGTCGACGCCCCGGAATATGGCTGGGATGATTATGGTGATCAGGACTACGCCGGCAAAACGGTCATCATCCTTGTCAACGATCCGGGTTTTGCGACCGGCGATCCGGAGCTCTTCAAGGGCAAGGCCATGACCTATTACGGCCGCTGGACCTACAAATATGAAGAAGCGGCCCGCAAAGGCGCCACAGCCGCTATCATCGTCCACGAAACCGAACCAGCCTCCTATGGCTGGGATGTTGTCAAAAACTCATGGTCCGGTGCCCAGTCAGATCTGGTTCGTGAAGATGGCGGCGCCGACCGTGCCGAATTGGAAGGCTGGATCACGCGCGCAATGGCCGAGAAGCTTTTTGCGTCTGCCGGCCTCGACTTTGAAGCCATGAAAACGGCGGCGAAAACCCGCGGTTTCAAACCTGTGCCATTGACCGGCCTCAAGGCGACGGGCGAAATCGTCCAGACCATCGACAAGCTGGACAGCCGCAATGTGATCGGGGTTCTGCCTGGCACCACCGCGCCTGACGAGTACATGCTCTACACGGCGCACTGGGACCACCTCGGGAAGAAGACGGGCAAGAAAACCGGCGCGCCCGGAGAGGACTTCTACGAGGACCAGATCTATAACGGGGCTGTGGACAATGCGACCGGCGTTTCCGCCTTGCTCGAACTGGCTGAAGCCTTCGCTGCGGAGCCGCATGAGCGCTCATTGCTGTTCGTCTCGGTTACACTGGAAGAATCCGGCCTGCTCGGTTCGGAATACTTCGCTGAGCATCCAACTGTGCCCCTCAACGAGATCGTCGCCGGCATCAACATGGATGGTGCCCTGCCCGTAGGCCGCACGCATGACATGGTGGTCATCGGCTATGGCGCATCGGAACTTGAAGACCGCCTTACCGACATCCTGAAAGCGGATAACCGCGTCATCAAGCCCGACGGCAAGCCGGAAGCCGGTTACTTCTACCGCTCTGACCACATCTCGCTCGCCAAGCGCGGTGTTCCGATGCTCTACGCCGATGGCGGCGAGGACAAGCTTGAAGGCGGTATCGCGGCAGGCAAGGCAGCGGCAGCAGCCTATACAGCCGAACGCTATCACAAGCCGATGGATGAATACTCAGACGATTGGGACCTTTCAGGTTTCGCCGAGGACATTCAGGCACTCTATGCGGTGGGTGAAGGCATTGCCGATTCCACCGACTGGCCGACATGGTATCCAGGCAACGAGTTCGAAGCGGCCCGCAAGGAATCGCTCGGCGCCCAATAGACGCCGGTAATTAAACGTCATAGTCCCGGATGGCCCCGAAGGCCGTTCGGGACTATTTCATTCTGAAGCCCCGAAAGACCATCCAATGCTCTCCTACCAACATGGCTATCACGCAGGAAACCGGGCCGACGTGCTCAAGCACGCAGTGCTGCATGCCCTGTTGAAAGAGATCGCGGCCATGGGCAAACCGGTTCTCTATGTCGAAACACACTCCGGACGTGGCCGCTATGACCTGACGGGCGAGCAGGCCCGCAAGGGCGGCGAATGCGATACAGGCATCCTGGCACTCCATCAGGGCAAGCCGCCTCGCCCGCTGAAGCCATGGGTGTCGGATGTCGAGGCACGCGGCATGAAGGACTATCCCGGCTCTCCAGCCCTGGCGCAATCATTGCTGCCGCCGTCCGCCCGCATGGTCTTCTTCGAGAAACACCCGGCCGAGCATTCTGCACTCGTTAAAGCCGTAGGCGACGATCAGCGTGTACAGGTCAAGCACTCGGACGGTTATTCCGGCGCCCTCAAGCTGGCCCCGCGCGGGGCCGAGCAGATGGTCTGTTTTGTGGATCCGAGTTACGAGACAAGCCGCGATATTGATGCCCTCGCCCTCTGGACACCTCGCGCCCTGAAGCGCTGGCCAAATGGCATCCTTATCCTCTGGCTGCCCCTCTTCCGCGACGGTCGCGAGACCGAGTTCGGGGAATACCTCGCGAGCCTTGATGACTGTATCATTGCCGGCGCGCGCTGGCCTGTGGACGTTGACGACGAAAGCGCCCTTGAAGGCTCCGCGATTGTTGCCTTCCGCGCTCCCTCTTCAGCCAGCGCTCCCAGCCACGCCATCGCCTCTTCGCTACAGTCCTGGTGGTCGGCAGAAGCGGCGCGGACCTAGTGCGCGTCCTCCTGATCGGTGGAGGACATACGCACGTTGTTACGCTGAGACATCTTGCTCGCAACCCCATGCCCGGGCTCGACGTCCATCTCGTCAGTCCGGCCCCGACCACCTCCTATAGCGGCCTTCTGCCAGGACACGTTGCCGGACATTGGCCACGGAACGCCCTCGAAATACCCCTTGAACCTCTATGCAGCGCCGCCAGCGCAACCTTCCATATCGCCCAGGCAACCCATCTGGACCCGGGAAAACGCGAGGCGATCTTCTCTGACGGCCATCGTTTCGGGTTTAACCATGCGTCGCTAGATATCGGTGCCATTGCGGCCATCGACGGCCCTGAAAGTCTCAGAGCGATTGGTGTGCCTGTGAAGCCGCTAGGCGTGTTCGCAGATCGATGGGCGCAGTTCATGGCCAACGTCCAATCGGAAACAGTCGCGCCGCGTGTTGCTATCATCGGCGCCGGAACCGCAGGGATCGAACTCGCCCTCTCCATGAAATACCACCTCGACAGTATGGCAGCGAGACAACCGGTTTGCGTCTCTCTGGTCGAGCGTTCCGATTGCATCTTGCCCGGAGGTTCGGACAGCCTCCGGCGGCAGCTCGCCCAAGCCCTCGCTAAAGCTGGAATCGTTATAAAGGCGGGCGTCTTCGCAACAAATGCTACAGCTCAGGCCCTAACCCTGAACTCAGGAGAGACAGTTCCCTCATACTTCACGGCGCTCGCATCGGGTGCGCGCCCCTACCCATGGCTGGCAGAGACGGGGCTGGAGACAAATGATGGGTTCGTTGTTGTCGATGAGACACTACGGTCAGTTAGTCACCCTGCCATATTCGCGTGCGGTGACACCGCTCATCTCAGGTTTGAGCCCAAACCCAAAGCTGGCGTCTACGCGGTGAGGCAGGGCCCGGTACTCGCGGAGCAGATCATACGGCTTGTGAAAGATGAAGCGCTGACGACCTATCGGCCGCAATCGGATTATTTAAAACTCATCAGCCTTGGTCGTCGCCGTGCGCTGGCTGAAAAATGGGGACTGACGCTCAATCTGCCAGGTCTCTGGTCTCTCAAGCGACATATCGACTTGAAATTCATGGAAAATTAGCTGGGACAGTTCAACAAGTTGCCCCCCTCCCTCTGGAGGAAGGGGAGCTGTAGAGACTATTCCGTGATGTCTTCTTTCACGTCTTTAGCGGCGTCTTGAACAACTTCTCCACCCGCTTCAACGTCTTTGCCAACGCCTTCAACTGTATTGCAGGCCGTGACGAATGGCATGTAGGAAACGGCCATAAGGGCAATGAGGAACTTTTTCATTAGGTGCTCTCCTTCTTGACTGAGCAAGTCATGATGGGCCTGTATTTTTGAACCGGCAAGCGGTCATTTCGCGTGGAAGAAAGAGTCCGCATTAGGCGCATAAGCCGCTGAAATTCTATTCCCATTTCCTGCGACTCCCTGCTAAAGGGGCCGCATGAAAACCGCCGTCATTGTATTTCCTGCCTCCAACTGCGACCGTGACGCGCAAGATGCGCTTGCCCAAGTCACCGGCAAGGCTCCGGTCATGGTCTGGCACAAGGACGGCGTCATCCCCGAAGATACAGATCTGGTGGTGATCCCAGGGGGCTTCTCGTACGGCGACTATTTGCGCTGCGGCGCCATGGCGGCCAATTCGCCAGTCGTCGAGCAGCTCAAAGCGCATGCCGAGCGCGGCGGTTACGTGCTGGGCATCTGCAACGGGTTCCAGATCCTTTGCGAGACTCGGCTTCTGCCAGGGGTCCTCATGCGCAACGCATCCCTGCACTTCGTGTGTCGACCCCAGCGCCTGTCAGTGGCAAGCGCAAATTCCGCCTTTACGAGTGCCTATTCCAGCAGTGCGACCGTCACGATCCCGATCGCGCATCACGACGGCAACTATTTCGCGGATGACGCAACGCTTGATCGCCTCGAAGGTGAAGGCCGGGTCGTGTTCCGCTATGCCGCTGGTGAAAACCCCAACGGTGCGTCGCGCGACATTGCCGGCATCCTGAGCGATAACGGGCGCGTCATGGGCATGATGCCCCACCCCGAACGCGCCATGGGTGGCAATGAGGGCGGCGCAGACGGCCTGGGCGTTTTCCAGAGCCTCCTGAACGCCGCTTAGCCCGCCACGACCTTGGTGCGCGCACCGGCTCGTGTATAAGCAGGGCTTAATCCTCATGTCTGCTGGAGGCCCTGAATGACTGACCGCGCCGCACTCATCGCCAAATTGCCAAAAGCCGAACTGCACCTGCACATCGAGGGCAGCTTCGAGCCTGAACTGATGATGCAGATTGCTGAGCGCAACGGAATACAGACGGCCTTCAAAACGCTCGATGAAGCCAAGGCAGCATATGCCTTCTCGAACCTGCAGGAATTCCTGGACATCTATTATCAGGGCATGGCGGTGCTGCAGCACAAGCAGGACTTTTACGACCTGACATGGGCCTACCTGGAGCGGGCCGCCGCTGACAATGTTCGCCATGTGGAAATCTTCTTCGATCCCCAAGCCCATACCGAGCGTGGCGTCGCGTTCGCAACGGTCGTCGACGGCATTCTTGAGGCCCTGGAAGATGGCGAGACAAGGCTGGGCATCACGTCTCATGTCATCATGAGCTTCCTGCGCCATCTCAGCGAAGAGGATGGCTTTGCCCTGCTCGAAGAGTCCAAGCCTTATCACGCCTGCTTTATCGGCGTGGGGCTCGACAGTTCTGAGATCGGCCACCCGCCTTCCAAGTTCGCGCGCCTCTTTGCCAAGTGCCGCGAGCTTGGCTTCAAACTGTGCCTGCATGCCGGCGAGGAGGGACCGCCGCAATATGTACAGGAAGCCCTTATCGACATCGGCGCTGACCGGATCGACCATGGGAACCGATCCATGGAAGATGCCGGCCTGCTTCAGGTGTTGCGTGACACCCAGACGCCGCTGACGAATTGCCCGCTTTCCAACCTTTCGCTCTGCGTGATCGACGATCTGAAGCAAAGCCCACTGAAAGCGCAATTGGAAGCTGGGCTCCTTGTAACCGTGAATTCCGACGACCCAGCTTATTTCGGCGGCTATGTGAACCAAAACTATCAGGCCATCGCCGATGCCCTCGACCTGAGCAATGACCAGCTTATCCAGCTGGCCCGAAACAGCTTTATCGCCGCCTTCATGAACGAAGCGGATAAAGCCGCACACCTCTCCGAAATCGAGCGCGCCCTGGCCACATAGGCACAAACGCTCTGGCGACTCGCGCACTTTGCGGTTAAAGCGCCCAAATGCCTGATACATCTGCGATCCTCGCCCACCTCACCGCCACCCAAGAAGAGGCCCAAGGCCTTGAGCACGGCATCAAAGCCGATGAATGGGAACGGCTTGTCACCCGCCTTGAGCGCAAGCCGAACCTTGTCGAACTCGGCATCTATTCGGTGATGTGGTCCGAGCACTGCTCCTACAAATCCTCGCGCCGTCATCTGTCGAAATTTCCGACCAAGAATGCCCGTGTCATCCAGGGCCCAGGCGAGAATGCTGGCGTGATTGATATCGGTGACGGACAGGCCGCCATATTCAAGATGGAGAGCCACAACCACCCCTCTTATATTGAGCCCTATCAGGGCGCGGCGACGGGCGTCGGCGGAATCCTGCGCGATGTTTTCACGATGGGGGCGCGTCCTATCGCGCTGGTCAACGCGCTCCGCTTTGGTGACCCGAGCCACCCCAAGACCCGCAGCCTCGTGGCAGGCGTCGTCGCGGGCATCGGCGGTTATGGCAACTGTGTCGGCGTACCGACCGTCGCTGGCGAAACCCAGTTCGACGCAGGCTACAATGGCAACATCCTCGTCAACGCGATGGCCGTCGGCCTCGCGGATCAGGACAAGATTTTCTATGCGCGCGGCGCGACACCGGGCAACCCGATCTTCTATGTCGGTTCCAAGACCGGTCGCGACGGCATCCATGGTGCAACCATGGCATCCGCTGAATTCTCCGAAGGCGACGAAGAAAAGCGGCCAACCGTTCAGGTTGGCGACCCTTTCACTGAAAAGCTGCTCATCGAGGCCTGCCTTGAGCTAATGGCCACGGATGCCATCCAGGCTATCCAGGACATGGGCGCAGCCGGCCTGACGTCTTCGTCAGTGGAAATGGCAGCCAGCGGCGGTGCCAATGGCGAAGGCATCGGCGTGATCATGGACCTCGACAAGGTGCCACAGCGCGAAGAGGGCATGACGGCCTACGAGATCATGTTGTCGGAAAGCCAGGAGCGTATGCTCATCGTGCTCTATCCGGACAAGATCGACATGGCGAAGGCCATCTTCGACAAATACGACCTGTCGGCGGAAGTGATCGGCGAAACGACAGATACCGGACACCTCGTGTTGACGCAGTTTGGCGAAGTCGTGTGCGATATCCCGGTTGCGCCACTCGCCGAGGATGCGCCGAACTATGACCGGCCCTGGAACGAACCGCCCAAGCGCGCAGCGCTTGATCCAGCCGTTTTCGATGTACCCGCTGACCTTGCCGGCACGCTCCTCAAACTCATGGGTACGCCGGACATGGCGTCCAAGCGCTGGGTCTGGGAACAATATGATCGCCATGTCATGGGCGATACAATCGACTCCTCACAGTCCGGCGGTGATGCGGCCATCGTGCGCATCCACAAGACCAACAAGGCCTTGGCGATCTGCTCGGACTGCAACCCCCATTATGTCTCGGCCGACCCATATGAGGGCGGCAAGCAGGCGGTTGCAGAAGCCTATCGCAACCTCTCTGCCGTCGGCGCCACGCCGATTGCGATCACCGACAACCTGAATTTCGGCAATCCCGAGAAGCCGAACACGATGGGCTATATCGTCAAGGCGATTGAGGGCATGGCCGAGGCCTGCCGCGAACTCGACTTCCCCGTCGTCTCGGGCAACGTGTCCCTCTATAACGAGACTGACGGTACCGCGATTCCACCGACGCCGGTCGTTGGCGGTGTCGGCCTGCTTGAAGACATTTCCAAATCCGCCACACTCAAGGGCGCCAAACCCGGCGACCTTCTGGTCATGGTTGGCGGCGTCGGCACCCATCTTGGTGCCACCCAATATGCGCGTAGCGTGCTTGGCCTGAAGGGTGAAGCCCTTGGGGCACCGCCGCCTGTCGATCTTACGGTCGAGAAGCGCAATGCCGACTTTATACGGGACCTCATTGGCGCAGGGCTCGCAACCGCTGTGCATGATATCAGCGACGGCGGTCTTGCGTGCAGCGTGGCGGAAGTGGCGCTCGCATCCAATTGTGGCGCAATGATCAATGTCAGTCCGGAGCTGCAGGGCTTCCCCGCCTCTCACCTTCATGCAGCGCTCTTCGGTGAAGACCAGGCACGTTATATCTTCACTGTTTCAGGCGACGCTGAAAATGCGTTGGCTCAGTTCTCTGAAGCGCGCCAAGACGTGCCGATATTGATGCTCGGGTCGATCACCGATTCATCCGAAGGACTGACCTTCGCGGTAGATGCCCGCAAGGGGAAGGCATTCTCGGTTAATCTGGATGCCCTTCGCAGCGCCAATGAAGACTGGCTGCCCGGCTACATGAACACGGTCGACTAATCGGCTGCCTTCTCGCCGCCGATCATGTCCAGCTCTTCATCAGCCGCTATGGCCGCCATGACTAACGTGTCACCTGCACGCGCGAAGAAGTCTGGCGTGATGTTGGCATAGTCATCCGACGGCGTGTGATAGCCGGGATGGTCCTCAACCCCAAAATAGAGAAACGGGATTCCCGCATCGTAGAAGACCGAATGGTCGGACTGGCTGGTCCAGTCGTCCGCCGCGCCCAAAGCCGGATCATCATGACCTGCGATCAGTTTGACCGGAGCCTCGGATGCAACACGCTCCACAATCGGTAGAAGCTCCGGATTATGGAAGGTGCCAGCGACATAAAGTTCTCCGGCCTCTGAACGGCTGACCATGTCATAGTTCATGTTCAGCACGACACGTTGCATCGGCACTGACGTATCATCCATCAGGGCGTGCGCCCCCAGAAGCCCGATCTCCTCGCCATCAAGTGCAGCGAATACAATGTCGTGCACCGGCTGGTGTAGCGTGAAATATTGCGCCACATCGATCATGGCGGCAGTCCCTGAGGCGTTGTCGTCAGCGCCATTATATATCTCGCCATCAATGATCCCGAGATGGTCATAATGCGCTGTGATCAGCAGGACAGGCCCATCCGTCTTGCCCTTGATCATTCCCACAACATTGGCGCCATTGACCGGCGCGGCGCCCTCTTTGTCAGGCGTCGCTGTAAATGGATGGGCGAAACGGTCTCCCAGCATCTGCAGGCCCAGCGTCTCGAAACGCTTCTGGATGAAATCCCGCGCCGCCTCATTGCCACGCGTGCCTGTTGCCCGGCCCTCAAGCGCGTCACTGGAGAGCGTCTCGGTAAATCTCAACATGGCGCCGGCATCAATGTATTTTGGCTGGTACTGAACGAGGCTAGGCGCGTCTCCCTCATGATCGAGCGACAGGAGAACGCCACCAATTACGAGTGCGATCGCACCCAATAGGCCTGCAATGATCCACGTTTTCCGGTTACCCATGGCTGCGTTGTCTCCGTGCCTGACCTTGACCCGTGGCGGACCCACGTCCATGTGCCTATCGCAATTAAGGACACGCTGCCATGGCCATGAACCGCGACACACTGCTCGGCTACCTGACCGATGCCTTCCCGGATGCGGAGATCACGCTCACAGATCTAGCCGGTGACGACAATCACTGGCAGGCCGAGATCATCAGCGCGCAATTCGCCGGACTATCCCGCGTGAAACAACATCAGCTTGTCTATTCTGCCCTCAAGGGAACGATGGGCGGCGAACTCCACGCCCTCGCCCTCAAGACCAAAGCACCCTGAGTCTATTGGCCAGTCAGGAAGTCGCGCTTGCCGAGCGCCACGCCCTGATGACGCAAGAGGGCATAGGTCATGGTCACATGGAAGATCATGTTCGTCAGGACGAACGTGGTCAGGTACTGACGCCCCTGCATCGGCATGGTCTGTGGGCCCAGCGGAATTTGCAGCGTCTTATGTTCACTCGCATCCACTTTCGCGTTGTCGACAGAATTGACAAAAGCCAGCGCAGTATCGCATCGCGCCATCAACTCAGCGAAAGTCGTTTCGGTATCCGGAAAACTCGGGATCTCGGTGCCCGATAGGCGCGCCGCACCGCGGGCCGCATTATCGCAAGCGATCTGCACCTGACGGCTGAGTGGCAGCATGTCCGGATAGAGCCGCGCCGATAGAAAAACGGAATCTTCAACGTCGGTGGCCCGCGCCTGGGCCTCTCCCTTCTTCAGGGTCGCGCGCATCGACGCCAGCATTTGATTGGCGGATGTTTTGAGAACGTAGGACATAGTATCGGCCATGAGGGGCGCTCCATTTGTGTTCATGCTAGATAAGGTGAGCCCTGAAAGTAACAATCAATATTTTGTCCGCGCTGAGATTGACCCCGGCGTCTCAATCTTGTCACCTCTGGGTAAATTTCACCCAGGGAGTCGCTTTTCACCATGCGTTTATCACTCGCCACCAGCGCTATTGCACTGACTATTGCCCTCGCCAGCTGTACGGCGCCAAAAGAAACCCTTCAGGAAACAACTCCTGTTGCGGCTGAGACCACGACAGAGTCAGCGACTGTTACCGAAGCACGCGCATTCATGGCTCGCGCAGAGTCGGAACTGTCAGACATGTCTGATGAAGCCAGCCTCGTTTTCTGGGCCCAGGCAACGAACATTACGGACGAAACCAATGCAGCCGCTGCCGAAATCGGCGCCCGCGCGACCAAGCTCTCCGTTTCGCTCGCCAATGAGTCCAAGAAATTCAACATTGATGATCTTCCGCCGGATCTCGCCCGGAAAATGACCAAGCTGCGCGCTGGCATCACTATCCCTGCCCCGTCAACAGAGGGGGCCGCCGAAGAGCTTTCCAAGATCACTACCGATCTGGATGCGAAATACGGCACCGGCACCTTCAGTTACAAGGGTAAGGACATGACGCTCGACGAATTGTCGACGATCATCGAAACCTCGCGCGACCCGGAAGAGCTGAAAACCGTCTGGGAAGGTTGGCGAACTGTTTCGCCCGCCATGAAGGACGAGTATGCACGCATGGTCGAAATCGCCAATGAAGGCGCTCAGGAACTCGGCTATCCGAGTCTCGACCAAATGTGGCTGTCGAATTACGACATGGCGCCCGAAGAGATGGAAGCCGAAGTCGACCGCCTCTGGGGCCAGGTCGAACCGCTCTATAAGGAACTCCACTGCTATGCCCGCACGAAGCTGAACGCCCAATATGGCGATGATGTTCAGCCTAAGACCGGCCCCATCCGCGCTGACCTGCTCGGCAACATGTGGGCGCAGGACTGGTCTGGCATCTATGATGTGGTCAAGACAGACACGCCGGGACCAAGCTACAACGTCACCCAACGCCTTGTGGAAAAGGGCTATGATCCGATCAAGATGGTGAAAACAGGCGAAGCCTTCTTTACCTCACTTGGTTTCGCCCCCCTGCCCGAAACCTTCTGGGAGCGCTCCATGATCACGCGTCCTGAAGGCAAGGAAGTCATTTGCCATGCATCGGCATGGGATCTCGACAACAAGGAAGATGTGCGCATCAAGATGTGTACTGAGGTTAACGAAGAAGACTTCGATACGGTCCACCACGAGCTTGGGCACAATTTCTACCAGCGCGCCTACAAGGACCAGGACTTCCTCTACAAGGATGGCGCCAATGACGGCTTCCACGAGGCCATTGGTGACTTCATCGGCCTCTCCATCACGCCGGAATACCTGAAACAGATCGGCCTCATCGACGAGAGCGAGATGCCGCCAGCGGATGCCGACACGGCCTTGCTGCTGAATATCGCCCTGAAGAAGATTGCCTTCCTGCCCTTCGCGCTCACCGTCGATGGCTGGCGTTGGGACGTCCTCTCGGGCAAGACAGCACCGGCAGACTATAATGATGCGTGGTGGGCCAAACGCCTTGAGATGCAGGGCATCGTGCCACCCGGCCCACGCCCGGCTGACGCCTTCGACCCCGGCGCGAAATACCACATCCCCGGCAACACGCCCTACCTGCGCTACTTCCTCTCCTACATCCTGCAGTTCCAGTTCCATAAAGCAGCCTGTGAGCAGGCTGGGTGGGAAGGCCCGCTTCACCGCTGCTCGATCTACAACAACAAGGAAGTCGGCGAGCGCTTCAACGCGATGCTGGAAATGGGGGCCTCCAAGCCTTGGCCTGACGCTCTGGAAGCCTTCACCGGGACCCGCGAGATCGATGGCAGTGCCATTGTCGAGTATTTTGACCCGCTTATGGTCTACCTGAAAGAGCAGAATGAAGGCCAAAGCTGCGGCTGGGACGAGCCCGCAGGCGAATAGGTATACCACTTGTGCGCGGCGGCCCGCTTGACGTAAGCCGCCGCGCACCACACATCACACATGAATTCGTACTGCAGGAACACGCCATGACCGACCAGACCACGCTCGATGCCATCGACAAGGCCGTAAAAGCCAATGACGTCGTCCTTTTCATGAAGGGCACGCCAACCTTCCCGCAATGCGGGTTCTCATCTGTGGTGGTTCAGGTTCTCGATTATCTGGGCGTTGAATATGTCTCGACCAACGTGCTCGAAGACGCCGCGGTACGCGAAGGTATCAAGGCCTACTCGCAATGGCCTACGATTCCTCAGCTCTACGTGAAGGGCGAATTCGTTGGTGGCTGTGATATCGTGAAAGAAATGTTCGAGAGCGGCGAATTGCGCGAATTCTTTCAAGACAAAGGCGTGGAAGTCGAAGCCGCCGCCTGAGATCAGGCGAACAGGTACAGCCCACCCAGGATCAGTAACGGTATGATGGACATGCCAAAGAGATTGCGCGTAAAGGCGTAGGTTCCAATCCATTTGTCGATTTCGGGATCACCCGAGGATGCCGTCTTTGTGACCATCTCGACATTGTCGCCCTTAATGACCGTTTCATCCGAGAGGATGTATTTCTGAAGCGATCCCTCCAGGAGCAGGGCACCGAAGTAAAACAGACCGCTGAATGTTATGCTGGCAAAGGCGAAACTCATTACTACGGGAGCGATCTCAGGTTTGCTGAACTGGTCCATGAGCCATAGCGACAAAGCTCCTACACCTGCCCCGGCAGCCAGTGCGCAGACCTGCAAAAAACGCAGTTTACGGAAATCAGGCTTGTCAGTCATTTCTATAGTCCCCGTCCCTGTTGCCTCACGCTACCACAAAGCCAACATTGCGAGAACGCGACCCGCATAATCCAAATCCCGCATCTGACCCGAATTGCTGTCAAATCGCGCCTCTTTGCATTGAAGCCTATCGGGAGGGAGTGCCATGTCGGGCAACGATTTCGAATTTTACATCGACAGAATTTGTGTCGTGGGAGAGCCGTGGTCCATCGAACTAAGGAATGCTGCCGACGCTCACTCATTCACGGTCGAGTTCTCCGGGCCATCTGGCGGGATCTATCGCTACTATCCGCGACAACGGAATAGTGTGGCCATCCAGTTTTGCCATCCGGCCCCAGGCACTGCCCTTGCCGCCGTCGCTATTCGCAATGCCAAACTGCTCACGATCGGTGTCATGATGGCGAAATTCGAAATCCTTGCCCAGCGTCCCGTGTCGGGAGTGAATTCAGAGCCGCAGCGAATCTCGGCCTCCCTCACTCTGCAAGATGAGCCCATACTGCCTGTTTTGGGCGCGACAGGAAAACCACCGATGGCGATGACCTACAACGCCGCCAATCCACACCTCGCCGAAGCCACTTCCGCGCCAGCATCGCCGCTCCCTCAGCCCGATGTCGCCCAAATGCTACAGGACCGCGTCCAGCAAAGACTGATGAACCGTCTCAATCGCGAATAGTGGCTTAATTGCTGACAAAATCAGCGACCATTCCTGGCGCTGCCATTAGCACACAGCCGGCGCAGTTATCCGGGCGCAGGCTGAGCGGTAGCAAGGTCGCCGTTAAGGCAAAAAGCAATCCAGCGAGGTATCCCTTGCGGCGACGGAACGGCATCGGATAGCAAGCACGCGCTGATTTGCGCCAGCGGAGTAAAACGTACCCTATCAGCATCAGGCCGAGACCTGACGCGAGCCAGTAAAGGGCACTTACAGCAAACGCTGACATCAAAAACTCCGTTTTACGACGAAGACAAAACTAATCTGAACATGTTTTTATCCATAAAAATGTAGCCCCCAAATTCGCGAAACATCCTTAACGCGCGATTCACGCTATTTCGCGGCTGAGACATTCGGCTCGCAAACGCCCGGCGATGTGCTAAAGCGCGCGCCATGACAGCAACGACCTTCACGCCAAGCGCCCCCAAAGTGGGTATTGTTTCCCTCGGCTGCCCCAAGGCACTGGTGGATTCAGAGCGCATCATTACCCGCCTGCGGGCCGAGGGCTATCAGATCGCGCCCGATTATGCCGGAGCGGATCTGGTGCTGGTCAATACATGCGGATTCCTCGACAGCGCGCGCGACGAAAGCCTCGAAGCCATTGGTGAAGCTATCGAAGCGAATGGCAAAGTCATCGTGACTGGTTGCCTTGGCGCCGAGCCCGACGTGATCGAAAGAGCCCATCCGAAGGTGCTCGCGATCACCGGGCCGCACCAGTATGAAGACGTCATGGCGGCGGTGCATACCCACCTGACGCCCCCTCACAACCCCCATCTGGATCTTGTGCCCGAGGCAGGCCTGCGCCTAACGCCGCGCCACTATGCCTATCTCAAAATATCCGAAGGCTGTAACAACCGCTGCAGCTTTTGCATCATTCCGAAACTGCGGGGGGATCTTGCATCCCGGCCGATCCACCATGTGCTGACCGAAGCCGAGCAGCTGGTTCGCGCCGGCGTGAAGGAACTCCTCGTCATCAGCCAGGACACGTCAGCCTATGGGCTCGACGTGCGCTACAAGCCGGAAACGTGGCGTGGAACGGATTATCAGACACGCTTCCTTGATCTCGCGAAAGGGCTCGGCAGCCTCGGGGTCTGGACGCGGATGCACTATGTCTATCCCTATCCCCATGTTGACCAGGTCATCCCGTTGATGGCCGAAGGGCTTATTACGCCTTATCTCGACATCCCCTTCCAGCACGCCTCCGCGAATGTCCTGAAGGCGATGAAGCGCCCCGCCAAGCAGGACCGCGTCCTGGAACGCATCCAGCAATGGCGGCGCGATGTGCCCGAACTGGCCATCCGCTCGACCTTCATTGTCGGCTTCCCGGGCGAGACGGAAGAAGACTTCGAAATTCTTCTGGACTTCGTCCGCGAGGCCAAAATTGATCGTGCCGGCTGCTTCAAATATGAAAACGTCGCCCATGCCGACAGCCGCTCTCTCCCCGGCCATATCGATGAAGCGGTGAAGGAAGAGCGGTGGCATCGCTTCATGCAGGTTCAGGCCGAAGTCTCCGCCGCGCGCGCCGAAGCGCAGATTGGCTCCGTTCAGGATGTCATAATCGACGGGGCGGGCGATGAGGCAGGTATCATGATCGGTCGCACGAAGGCCGATGCACCGGAAGTCGACGCTGTTGTATATCTCGAAGACGCGATGCACCTGAAGGCGGGTGACATTGTGCCGGTGGAAATTGACGGCGCCGACGATTACGACCTCTACGGTCGCCCGGCCTGAGCCAGCATTCGCTGACCAGCCTCATGGGCTTCGGCTCGTCGCTTATCCATCAACTTGTCCATATGCGCTTTGTAGGCTGACAGCGTTTCAGCCTCAGCGAGTTCCGGCCGACCACCCAGGAATGGCGGCGAGGGCGCGTATTCGTATCCCAATGTCAGCGCCTTGGCGTAGGCTTCACCGGCGATCTCCGCCACCATGGTCAGCGCAAAATCGATCCCTGCGGTGACGCCGCCGCCCGTAATAGTATTCCCGTCGCGAACCACCCGAGCTTCATCCACGATCGCGCCAAACTCGGGCAGCAAATCACGCCACGCCCAATGACAGGCCGCTCGCTTGCCCTGCAACAAGCCAGCGGCCCCCAGGATCAACGATCCTGTACAGACGGAAGTGACGTACTTTGCACCAAGGCCCAAACGGCGGATTTCGGCTACAAAGGCCTCATCCAACGCGACCTCCGTCGCCGTCATACCGCCTGGAATGCAGAGCAGATCGCAATGCTCGATCTCTGAGAGTTTCTTCGTTCGACCGATTACCAGATTGCCCTCTGCCGTGACTTCGCCGCCGTCCCGGCTGGCGATCAGCGTGGAGGCGCGTGGCAGGCGGCAGAGCACCTGATGGGGTCCCGTAAAGTCGAGATGGGTCATGTTGTCATATATTACGAAGACAGTGGTGAAGGGCTGGCTCATGTTGGTCTCCTTGCTGACACCCGGAATTTGGCCTAAATACCATTTGGCAGAAATGACATTGTTCCCATGAATTCCGCCAATACGGCCATACGAGATATAGGCATCCTCATTTTTGAGGACTTCCAGCTGCTTGATGCAGCTGGCCCGATTACAGTGTTCGAGATGCCGGTTCGGGGCATGAATCCCCCACCCTACAGACTGACCGTCTACTCGCTGCCGGGTGGTCCCATAAGGTCGTCCAGCGGCGTCTTGATGCATTCAGAATCTCTGCCGGCCGGTTTGATGCTCGACACACTGATCGTATCCGGCGGTGAGGGTACGCGCACATCGATGCGCGACGACGCCATGATGCGTGCGATACGGGATATATCGCGACAGACAAGGCGCACGACTTCCGTCTGTTCGGGCGCCTTCCTTCTCGCCGCGGCTGGTCTTCTTGACGGCCGCAAAGCCACCACACACTGGCGACGCTGCCCGGACATGACCCGCCACTTTCCTGCTGTTAAGCTCGATGCGGACCGCATCTTTGTGCGCGATGGAAAATTCTGGACCTCCGCGGGCATTTCGGCCGGGATTGATCTCGCGCTGGCGCTTGTTGAGGAAGATCTTGGAGAGGATGTCGCCAGACACTCGGCCCGGGAGATGGTCGTCAATCAGCGTCGTCAGGGTGGCCAATCTCAGTTTTCAGTGATGCAGGACGTGAAGCTCGCGTCCGGGCGTTTTGATACCCTGATCGACTGGGTTCGGGCGCACCTTGGAGGCGAATTGAAGGTCGAACAAATGGCCGAGCAAGCCAAGATGAGTCCCAGGAACTTTGCGCGTGTCTTTCGGGCCGAAACGGGTACAACACCTGCCCGCCTTGTCGAGAAGCTCCGACTCGAAGCGGCACGCGAACGTGTGGAGATGACGGGTATCTCGCTCCAGGAAATCGCTCAGCAGACCGGGTTTGGCGATGCAGAGCGTATGCGCATGTCCTTTGTGCGCGCTTACGGACAGCCCCCAATGGTTCTGCGCCGTCACCGCAGGGAATAAGACGAAAAACTGAAATCAGCAGATATTATCGAAAAACAACGATTGACTTATCGTATTTCGATATACAATAGTTACGCGAAACCAATATGGAGACGCCTGATGGCCCGCATCGCCCTGCCCCTTATCGCCCTGGCTGCCGCATTCGCGCCGATTGCCAGCGCAGAATCCAAATCCTTTCCGGCCGGTGACTTCACCGCGATTGATACGCGTGGCGCCGTAGACGTCATATTTGAAACCGGCCCGGATGCCTCGATTTCAGTCGAGCAGGATGACGGTGACTTCAGCGACATCTTTATCGAACAGAATGGCCAGACATTGCTGGTCAGTCGCAACAGCCTCCGCAACAAAGCCGGTTGGGCCCGCAATGTCTCTCTGTCCACCAAGAACGGACACAAAGTGGTCAAGGTGAACGGCAAGCGCGTCCCTTCCTACACCATACGCGTCACCGCCCCGGCCCTTGAAGAAGTCTCCGTTGCAAACTCGTCGAGCCTCTCGGCATCGGGCCTCGACGTGTCCACGTTCTCAGGGTCTGTGTCATCGAGTGCTGACCTGACGCTTTCGGGCACAGTGGAGCAGGCCAAGCTCCGCGCCTCTTCAAGCGCCGATCTCGACGCAAAGCAGCTGGCGGCCACAAACCTCGATCTGGATGTTTCATCCAGTGCAGATGCCACAGCAAAAGTGCTCGGCGGCAAGCTCACCCTGGAAGCGTCCTCCAGTGCTGACGCCACCATCGAGGCAACCGGTTCTGAGCGTATTGAAATCAATGCCTCTTCCAGCGCGGATGTTGAAATCTCCGGCACCTGTCAGGCATTGAATGTGTCTGCCTCATCCAGCGCGGATGTATCTGCCGACGATCTGAAGTGCGTAAACGGCGATATCCTGGCAAGCAGTGGCGGCGATGTTGATGCGTATATCAGCGGAAAACTTGAGGCCCGGGCATCAAGCGGCAGCGATATCACCGTGCGGGGTAATCCTGCGTCCCGCGACGTGCGCGAATCCAGCGGCGGTGATATCGAAATCAAAGGCTAAGACCAGAGGAGCACGACATATGCGCAAGATGATACTGGCAACGATTTGCCTCGCCCTTTCCACCTATTCTGCAGCCCAGGCCGATACGTCGGAATCCTATGACTTCACCGGCTTCGACGAACTCGACATATCCGCAGGTGTGGATGTCTCCTTTGAAACCGCCCCACAATACTCAGTCATTATCGATTTCGAGAAAGGCGGTCCTGACAATATGAAACTGCGCCAAGATGGGTCCCGCCTGTACATAGCTCGCAAGATGACATCGGGCTGGAGCGACGACAAAGTGCGCGCGAAGATACGTGTCACAAGCCCTGGTTTGAAGGAGATCGAAGCGAGTTCAGGTTCAAGCATCCTCGCTAGCGGACTCGACGCAGATCTCCTCGTTCTGGACGCGTCCAGCGGCGCGTCCATCAAGGCCGATGGCAAGTGCGGCTCGCTGAAGATTGTTGCCAATTCAGGCGGCAGTGCAAATGGCCGTGATGTATCGTGCGAAAAAGTTGCGGCAAATGCGTCCAGTGGCGGATCCGTCTCCGCCACCGCTTCGCTCGAAGCCCATAGCCACACCTCAAGCGGCGGCAGCGTTGATATTTACGGCGACCCGCAGGAACGCGAACAGAACAAATCCATTTCCGGCGGATCGACCAGCTTCCACTAGCCTATATCGAAGTCGCCCGGCTTGTATTCAGAGCCGGGCCATTCGAGCTTCATGTCCTCGAGAGCGCCGCGCACGAGCCGCGCTATCATGGCATTACGACGGGTCCGGCTGTCCGACGGGATGACGTACCAGGGCGCATGACGTGTGGAGCAGCGCGTAACGGCCGTTTGATAAGCATCCATAAATTGCGGCCAGAGCTTGCGATCCTCCAGATCTCCGGGATTAAACTTCCAGAGCTTGTGAGGCTCCTCAAGCCGCTCAGCGAGCCTCACACCCTGCTCTTCATAGCCGACATTCAGCATGCATTTCACAATGGTCACACCGTTCTCGATGAGGTGTTTTTCGAATGCATTAATCTGCGCATAACGTTGCTCGATCTCTTCGGCAGGCGCGAAACCGCGAACCTTTACGACCAGTACGTCCTCATAATGTGAGCGGTCAAAAATGCCGATGTGGCCCTTCTTGGGAACCGCGTTGTGGACCCGCCAGAGATAGTCACGTGCAAGTTCGTTGGAACTAGGCGCCTTGAAAGCCTTCACTTCCATGCCGAGCGGGGTCGTATCCGAGAAGACACCTTTGATCGTGCCGGACTTGCCTGACGTATCCATCCCCTGAAGCACAACAAGCAATGAGCGTTTGCTTTCAGCGTACATCATGTCTTTCAGCTCGTTGATGGCGGCTGCGTCTTTCTTCAGGCTTGTCTCGGCATGCTCCTTATCCTCGAAGAGCGACTTGTCGCCGGTGTCGCGCGACGACAGGTCGAATGTCTTGCCGGGCGTCGCGATAAGCGCCCGACGGGTATCAGCGATACTGGGGGTGGACATTGATGTAGCTCCAAAACGACAAAGGCCGCACCAGTGTGGCGCGGCCTTTGCAAAACTTCAAGAAATTCAATCCTCTTACGAGGAGTAGAATTCGACGACCTGAGCAGGTTCCATCTGAACCGGATAAGGCACATCAGCCAAGCCCGGCACGCGGACATAGGTTGCCGACATGGCTTTAGGGTCGACATCGACATATTCCGGGATGTCGCGCTCAGGGCTGCCGAGAGCTTCGAGGACGAGTGCGATATTGCGTGATTTCTCACGGATCTGCACCACATCACCCGGTTTCAGGCGAGCCGAACCAATGTTGCAGCGGCGACCATTGATCATGACGTGACCATGGTTGACGAACTGACGAGCCGCAAAAATCGTCGGGACGAACTTGGCGCGGTAAACGAAGGCTTCCAGACGCGATTCAAGCAGGCCGATCAGGTTTTCTGCGGCGTTGCCCTTCATGCGGCTAGCTTCTTCATAGACGCGTGCAAACTGCTTCTCGGTGATGTCACCGTAGTAACCTTTGAGCTTTTGCTTGGCCATAAGCTGCATACCAAAGTCAGAGACCTTGCC
>TARA_R110000787_G_scaffold127895_1_pt1 | contig 24360 bp, 28 predicted proteins | sample TARA_R110000787 | Tara Oceans TARA_R110000787 (sample SAMEA4397920) | marine metagenome | biome: Polar Biome; feature: [DCM] deep chlorophyll maximum layer (ENVO:01000326); material: water (ENVO:00002006), including particulate matter (ENVO:01000060) such as... | depth 35 m | reverse complement strand
TCATTTGTATCTTACAGATGATGAATTTAGAAAGACGATTAACAACCACAATAATTTAGAATTATAAAAACTCAAACCAATGAATAAAGATTTTAAGTATCTTCCTAAAGACCAGAGGAAAAAAATACTCTTAATATGCGATGACATGAGAGTACATTCAGGAATAGCTACAGTAGCTAAAGAAATAGTAATGCACACAGCTCAACATTTTAATTGGGCCCAAATAGCAGGAGCTATAAACCATCCTGAAGTAGGTAAAGTTATAGACATATCGGCGGATGTAAACAAAGAAAATAAACTAGAAGATTCTAGTGTAGTTTTATATCCAACTAATGGATATGGTAACCAAGATTTAGTAAGACAACTTATTAAAAGAGAAAACCCAGACGCTATAATGCTTATTACAGATCCAAGGTATTTTATGTGGTTATTTAGTGCTGAAAGTGAAATTAGAAAAAGCATGCCTATTATGTATTTAAATATTTGGGATGATTACCCCGCTCCACTATATAATAAAGCATTTTATGAGTCATGTGATTTATTGATGGGAATTTCAAAGCAAACCGTAAACATTAATAGAATTGTTTTAGGAGATAAAATTGAAGAAAGAATTTTAAAATACATTCCCCATGGTTTAAATCATAAAATCTATCGTCCTTTAACAACCCCTGAGGAGTTAGATTCTATGAATAAAATGAAATTAGAATTATTTGGTAAAGATGAAGTAGATTTCTGTCTATTTTTTAATTCTAGAAATATTAGAAGAAAACAAATTCCTGATGCTATGTGGGCATTTAAAATGTTTTTAGACACTTTACCAAAAGAAAAAGCAGATAAATGTAGATTCTTACTCCATACTGAAATATCTCATGAGGCAGGTACAGACTTAGAAGCTGTAAGAGAATTACTATTTGAAAGTAAATATCCTAAAGCAATAGTGTTTGATACTAAAAAATGGTCAACCCCAGAATTAAATATGTTATATAACATAACAGATTGTCAAATATTATTAACATCTAATGAAGGGTGGGGATTAACTTTAACTGAAGGAATGTTAGCAGGTAACCCTATTATAGCTAATGTTACAGGGGGAATGCAGGATCAAATGAGATTTGTAGATGAAGATGGAAAATGGTTTACACCATCCCCAGAAGTACCTTCTAATAATACTGGAAGATATAAAAAACATGGTGAATGGGCATTTCCCGTTTACCCAGCTTCTAGATCAATCCAAGGATCACCTGTTACTCCTTACATTTGGGATGATAGATGTAAACCTGAAGATGCAGCCGATAGAATTAAAGAAGTTTATGATTTAGGTAAAGAAAAAAGAAAAGAACTAGGTCTTAAAGGAAGAGAATGGTGTTTAAGTGAAGAAGCAGGATTTACAGCTGAACGTCAAGGTGAAAGATTTATAGAAACGGCTGATGAATTATTTAGTAATTGGAAACCAAGAGAAGCATTTGAAGTAATAGACACAGACGAAGATTTTAGAAAAATACAAACACATAAATTAGTATATTAAAATGAGCAAGCCAACATTTATAATAAGTTGCCCAATAGATACCTATTCAGGTTATGGAGCAAGATCAAGAGACGTAGTAAAATCTATTATTGAAATGGATAAATATGATGTAAAAATATTACCACAAAGATGGGGAGCTACATCTTGGGGTTTTATAGAAGATCACCCTGAATGGGAATTTTTACAAACCCATTTATTTACACCTCCACCCAACCAACCAATCCAAAAACCAGATATTTGGATGCAAATAACAATACCTAATGAATTTTCCCCTCAAGGGCACTATAACATAGGAATGACTGCTGGTATAGAAACTACTTTGTGTAAAGCTGAATGGATTGAGGGTTGTAATAGAATGAATATGGTTGTTGGATCCTCAGAACATACCATCCAAGTATTAAAGAATAGTAAATTTACTAAATCTGATAAAAATACTCAACAAGTAATAGAAAACATAGCTTTAAATACTAAAACAGAAGTATTATTTGAAGGTTTTAACACAAACATTTATAAAAAAACTAGTGAAATATTAGATTTACCTGAAATTAAAGAATCCTTTTGTTTTCTATTTGTAGGACATTGGATAAATGGGGATTTTGGTCATGATAGAAAAAATGTAGGGTTATTAGTAAAGTCATTTTTAGAAACTTTTAAAAATAAACAAAACCAACCAGCTTTAATAATGAAAACTTCTGGAGGTGTTGTATCTTATATGGATAAAGAAGCTTTACTGAAAAAGATCAATATAATTAAAAAAACCGTAAAGGGTAAATTACCAAAAATATACATTTTACATGGGGATCTTTTAGATAAAGAAGTAAATGAGCTATATAACCACCCAAAAGTAAAATGTATGGTTAATATTACTAAGGGAGAAGGTTTTGGTAGACCTTTACTTGAGTTTACCCAAACTAAAAAACCTATAATAGCTTCTGGTTGGTCTGGACATATCGATTTTCTTAAACCTGATATGAGTGTATTACTCCCAGGAACTTTAGGTGATTTACATCCAAGTGCTAGAAATGATTGGTTTGTAGAAGGTGCTAAATGGTTTGATGTTGATACTATGGCTTTAGGTAAAGCTTTAAAAGACATGCATAAAAACTATAAAAACTTTATTCATGGGGGAAAACAACAAGGTAATTTTGCAAACGAAAATTTTACATACAATAAAATGAAAGAAAAATTTAGTAAGATATTAAGCGAAAATGTAGTTGAAGTCCCAAAACAAATTAAGCTTAAATTACCTAATCCAAAAAGTATTAAATTACCAAAAAAACCAAAATTAAAAACTGTATAATGGAATCAGATAAATTAGACATATGTACTAAATGTGGCTCAGACGCATGTTATGTAACTGAAATAAACGAAGAAATAAACAATTATTTTTGTTATGGGTGTGGTTTTCAGTCTAACAGCTTAATGAGAGAAGGTGAAGAGATATTAGAAGATCAATTATCTACTTTACCTGAACTTTATAAAGATCTTAAATTTGAAGATAAAAATAGGCAAATATGGTTTCCTTCAACAGTAAATTTAACAGAACAAGGGATGATATTTGCAAATGGGTCTACTACTAAAAACTGGAAATGGGCAGCAGTTAAATCTATAAAAGTAACAGAAAAAGAAAAATTAAAATACCCAATTCCTGGAAGAAAAGATCAATATTATAAACATAGAATGGACATGACTACAATGAAACAATTTGAAGAACGTGATTTTATAGATGCTCTTTCGTATATTGGGGTATTACCAAGTTAAGATATGAAAATAAGTTATGCAATAACAGTCTGTAATGAATTTGTAGAAATTCAAAGACTAGTAAATTTTTTAGTAAAAAATAAACGATCAGAAGATGAAATAGTAATACTATTCGATTCAAAGAATGGTACTAAAGATATAGAGGATTATTTAAGAGCTAAATCTATTAATAATGAATTTAGTTGGCATTCAGAAGAATTTAATAATCATTTTGCTGATTGGAAAAATCACCTCACTACCCTATGCAGTGGGGATTATATATACCAAATAGATGCAGATGAGATGATTTCTAGCCATGCTTTACTATTCATCCCAGAAATAATTAAAACTAATCCTACAATAGAAGTATACAAAGTACCTAGAATTAACACTGTAAAAGGTTTAACTCAAGAACATATTCAAAAGTGGGGTTGGAATGTAGATGAAAAGGGATGGGTTAATTTTCCTGACCCACAATGGAGAATTTATAAAAATGATCCTAAAATAAAATGGAAAAATAAAGTACATGAAATATTAGAAGGACATGAAAGTTTTTCTGAGTTGCCCTATGATGAAATTTTATGTCTTCAACATCATAAAACTATAAAAAAACAAGAAAAGCAAAATAATTACTATAATACACTATGAAAAGGGTTTGGATAAATGGTTGCTTTGATATATTGCATAGAGGACACTATGAAATGTTTGCTTATGCATATCAAATAGGAGATGAAGTTAGAGTAGGAATAGATTCAGATAATAAAGTAAAAAAAGACAAAGGAAAAGATAGACCTTATAACAACATAGATGATAGATTATTTGCTTTAAATAGTTTAAAATATATTGACTATATAGTAACCTTTGATTCAAGGGAGGAATTAAAAGATAAAATAAAAAGATACCAACCTGAAATACTATTAGTAGGTTCAGATTGGAAAGGAAAAAAAATAGTAGGTGGTGAGTATGCAAAAGAGATTGTATATTTCGATAGAATTGGGAATTATTCAACAACAAGTATTTTAGAATGGAAAAAATACCAAAAATAAAAAAAGGAAAATACGTAGAAAAAGGTTGGGGTCATGAACTTCATATTGAAAATAATGAAGATTACTGTGGTAAACTTTTAGTATTTAATAAAGGAAACAAATTTTCAATGCATTACCATGTTGAAAAGTATGAAACATGGTTTATACAAAAAGGTAAACTAACCTTTAAATGGATACACCCATCTAATGCAGATATAATAGAAGATATCCTCCAAGAAGGAGATATAGTTACAATATACCAAGGAATTGCTCACCAATTAGAAGCTTTAGAGGATAGTATCATTTTTGAAACATCAACTCAAGATAAAGTAGAAGATAGTTATAGAGTTTGGAAAGGAGATAGCCAAAAATGAATGTTTATGTTGACATAGATAATACTATTTGTATTACTGAAGGGTCTAATTATCCTAATTCTATCCCTAGATACCAACAAATAGAAAAAATAAACAGATTATATGATGAAGGTCATGAAATTACTTATTGGACTGCTAGAGGAGGACATAGTAAAAAAGACTGGAGCCATTTAACATCCCAACAATTAGAAAGTTGGGGCTGTAAATACCATAATTTAATTATGAATAATAAACCCTCGTATGATTTACTAATATGCGATAAAACTATAAAAATAGAAGAAATATGAGAAAATACCTACCTACACTAGCTGAATTAGTAGATAGACTATCTATAGTACAGTTAAAAGAAGTATTCATTACAGAACATAAAGATGAATATGCTAAAGAAATAAAAGAAATAACCCATGATATAGATTTAATCCTTAAAGATAAAGATATTAAACTATCAGGGGAAGATGTTAGAGCTATAGTTGTATTGTCTCAAATGAATTTGCATATTTGGCACAATGAAACTAAATACAGAGCAGGAACGGGGGATGGAAATCTTGGTTTAACTCATGGTCTAAATGGTATTAGAAATATAGCAAAAAATAAAATACAAGAAAATGAAGGGGGTAGAAAAGATTATAAAATTGATTGTATAGCTGCTGAATTTAAAGATTGGGAAATTAGTTGGTAATTAATTAGGTTTTATAAGATAATTTTTGTACATTTAAACATATAACAACTTAAATATGAAAAAAAAAGTATGGTATGCTCCAAATAAATTAGAAGCTTATGGAGAAGAAGAAATTAAAGCAGTAGAACAGTGTCTTAGAGATGGATGGTTAGCAGGATTTGGTCCTCGTTCTATAGAATTTGAAGAAAAAATATCTAAAGAATTTGGGAAAAAATTTGGTGTATTTGTTAACTCAGGTTCATCAGCCTGTTTATTAGCTTTAGCCGCTTTAGATTTGCCTAAAGGATGTAAAATTATAACACCTGCACTTACATTTTCTACAACGCTGGCACCAATTATTCAATTAGGGTATAAACCTATATTTATAGATTCAAATCTTAAATCATATGTCCCAAATATAAAAGATATTATAAATGCAATAACAGATGATACTAAAGCTATTATGGTGCCTAATTTAATAGGAAATAAACCAGATTGGAAATCATTAAAAAAAGAATTAAAGAAAATAGGAAGAGAAGATGTCTATGTAATAGAAGACTCAGCTGATACTGTATCTTATACAAAAGAATCAGATGTTTCTACAACTAGTTTTTATGCTTCTCATGTTATAACAGCTGGTGGAATGGGGGGAATGGTAATGTTTAATGATGAAAAACACGTTAAACGTGCTTTACAGTATAGAGATTGGGGAAGAATTGGAGATAATAATGAAAATATAGATGAGAGATTTGCTCATGAAGTAGATGGTTTACCTTATGACTATAAATTTCTATATGGTGTATTAGGATATAACATGAAATGTAGTGAAATGAGTGCTGCATTTGGGTTAGTCCAGTTAAAAAGATTTCAAACATTTAAACAAAAAAGAAGAGATAATATTGAAAGATATCTTGAAAATTTAAAAGATGTAAAAGAAATTTTACTACCTGATGATAGTATAAAGCCTAATTGGTTAGCTATTCCCTTACAAACTGAACGTAGATTAGAATTATTAACCCATTTAGAAAATAATAATATACAAACTAGAGTTACTTTTGCAGGTAATGTAACAAGACACCCAGTTTATAGGGAATATGTACAAGATTTTACTAACGCTGATTTAGTAATGAAAAACGGTTTTTTACTGGGAGCTCATCATGGGATGGGTTTAGAAGATGTAGATTATGTTTGCAATAAAATAAAAGAATTTTTTATAAAATGAAAGTAGTTTATGTAACAGGTTGTTTAGGGTTTATAGGTTCTTATGTAACTAGAACTTGTTTAGAAAAAGGATGGTATGTAAAAGGAGTTGATAGTATGACTTATGCCGCTAATAAACACCTTTTGAAAGAATTTAAAAAATATCCTAATTTTTCATTTGTTAAATGTAACATTAATGATTTAGAATTCTTATATGATTGTGATTATGTTATTAACACAGCAGCAGAAACCCATGTAGGAAATAGTATTTTTAGTAGTGAAGTTTTTATCAATTCTAACATAAGTGGAGTTCATAATTTATTAGAATTAATCAAAAACCATAGGGGAGAAAATTCTAAAAAACCAATATTTCTACATTTTAGTACAGATGAAGTTTATGGTGACATAACTGAGGGAGAACATATTGAAACTGATATTCTTAATCCTTCAAACCCATATTCAGCTACTAAAGCAGCTGCCGACCAATTAGTTACAGCTTGGAATCGAACTTATAATTTACCTTATATTATATTAAGACCTACTAATAATTATGGAATAGGTCAGTATGTTGAAAAGTTAATCCCTAAATCCATAAAATATTTAAATTTAGGTAAAAAGGTTCCATTACATAATGAAGGAACTCCTATAAGAAATTGGTTGCATGCTCAAGATACAGCTAATGCTGTTATCCAAATTATTAAGAGTAAGGTTAAAAATGAAATATACAACATTTGTGGGGGGTTTGAACAAACTAATTTGGATACTGTTAGTAAAATTATTACATTACATAAGCAAGATAAAGACATCAAAAAGTATTTAGATTTTTCTTATTCTAGACAAGGCCAAGATGTTAGATATGCGTTAAATGATAATAAATTAAGAAGTTTAGGATGGAAACCTCAAATGAAATTTGATAAAGAATTGCCCTCAATTGTTGAATATTACAATAAAAATTTTATATGGTAAAAGTAAGTGATTTAGTTGCTGAATTTTTAAAAAAAGAAAAAATAAAAACAGTATTTGGGATTATAGGTTCTGCTAATTCCCATATATTTAATTCAATAGATGAATTAGGATATACTAAAATAATAAATACTCATCACGAACAAGCAGCTGTTATGGCTATGGGAGCTTATTATAGAGCATCCGGAAAACTATCAGCAACTATTGTAACTGCAGGGGCAGGAGCATCTAATGCTATTACAGGGGTAGTGAGCAATTGGGCAGATTCAATTCCCGGGATTATAATATCAGGAAATGAATCTTCTTATCATATTAAAGAACATTCTAATTTAAGAATGTATGGTACACAAGGATTCAATGTATCTAAGATGGTTAAGGATGTTACAAAATACTCTCACTGTTTAATGGATGAAAATGATATCCAAATTGAGTTAGAAAAATGTCTAGAAACAACTTCATCAGGAAGAAAAGGACCTACTTGGTTAGATATCCCTTTTGATATTCAATCTAAAACAATAATAAAAAAACCCTGGAGCCCCAAAACCCTACCTTTAACTAGTACCTTTAATTATTCTAAAATTATAATTGAAAAAATAAATAACTCAAAACGTCCTTTAATCTTAGGGGGGAATGGGATTAGATTATCTAAATCAAATTCCCAATTTAATGAGTTAATTAGTAAAACTAAATTACCTACAACTTTAACTTGGTCGGGGATAGACTTAATGGGAAATGAGGATCCTAATTTTTTTGGGATGTTTGGTTTATATGGTCAAAGAAGTGCTAATTATATAGTCCAGAATTGCGATTTATTAGTTGTATTAGGAAGTAGATTAGCTTTACCCCAAACGGGTTATAATTGGGATGAATTTGTAAGAGAGGGAAAAATCATATGCATTGATATTGATACAATGCAAGCTCCAAAAGAACATATTGATTTACATATAAAAGAAGATGTAAGCCTTATATTAAATCAATTGTTAGATAAAATTGAAACTATAAATCCTATAGACAATTCATGGTTAGAATATTGCAATAATAAAAAACAAACATACCCTTTAATTGGAGAAGAACATAAACATAAAGATAACTATATCAATTCATATCAATTTATGGATAGTTTATCTAACCATTTAAAAGACGACCATATAATAGTTACAGATATGGGTACAGCTTTATTAAGTGGTCATCAATCTATAAAACTAAAACCTAAACAAAAAATGTTTACTTCTTTAGGACTAGGTGAAATGGGATATGGTATAGCAGGTGCAGTAGGAGCTGCAATAGCTTGTCCTGATAAAGATGTATTATGTCTTAATTGTGATGGGGGCATAATGATGAATTTACAAGAATTACACACAGTTGTAGAAAATGGGTTAAATGTTAAAGTTATAATATTTAATAATGATGGATATTTGATGATAAAACACACACAAAAGATGTTATTTAGCGGCAATTATGTTAGTGTAGATAAAAACACCGGGATTGGTTTACCAAATTTTAATAAGCTATTTAATGCTTTAGGTTATGAATATTTTGACCTAAAAAATTGGGACAATGTTGATACCACAATACCAAAATTCTTAAACCATCCAGGTCCTTCTATATTAGAAGTATTTATGGATCCAAATCAGGGATTTTTACCTAAAGTAAAGGGGGTTCCTATGGAAGATGGTGGTATTTTATCCCCTCCAATAGAAGAAATGTCTCCTTTAGTTTCTAAAGAAAAATTAAACCAAGAGATGATAGTTAAATTAAGTAAAATTTCAAATCAAATAAAAAGATGATAAAAGCGGGCATTATAGGAACCGGTAATATAGGAACTGACTTACTATTAAAACTATTAAAAACAGATTTTATTATCCCTGTAATTTTTTCAGGAAGAAGAATGGAATCTAATGGTATTAAACTAGCTAAGAAAAGGGGAATTAATATAACTGATAAAGGAATTAAATTTTTTATTGACAACCCATATTACTGTGATGTAGTTTATGATTGTACTAGTGCGGAAGATGCAAAAAAACATGCTAAAATATTTAAATCTCAAGGAATAAAAGTAATAGATTTAACCCCAGCTAAAGTAGGGGATTTATGTGTTCCTAACATTAATCCTAAAATAATCCAAACTAATGGAAACGTTAATATGATTACTTGTGGGGGACAAGCATCAACACCACTACTAAATATAATCTCTAAACATTGTTCAGATTTAGATTATATTGAGGTAGTGTCTCAAATTGCATCTGATAGTGCGGGAATGGCAACAAGAATTAATATAGATAATTACATCCATACTACTGAAAGGGCAATAAAACAATTCACCAATTGTAAAGAATGTAAAGTAATTTTAAATCTAAATCCCGCAGTACCTCAAGTTGATATGCAGACTACTATGTTTATAAAATCGGGTAATATAAATTTCACTCCATTAGTTGAGGATATATATGAAACAATTAAAAAACTTCAAACTTATATACCATATTATAAACTTGTAATGCCCCCTGTTATTAATAATGATATATTAGTATTAAGTATAAAAGTAAAAGGATCAGGTGACTACCTCCCAGAATATGCTGGGAATTTAGATATAATTAATTGCGCTGCGATTGAAATAACAAAACACTTAAATAATGAATAATATTACTATAACAGATTCATCTCTTAGGGATGGAAATCATAGTGTAAAACACACTATTAGTTTAAAAAGTATTAAAGAATATTGTAAATTTGCTGATAATGCAAATGTACCTATTGTTGAAGTAGGACATGGTAATGGGTTAGGTGCTTCTTCACTACTAATTGGTAAATCTACACATACCGATAGAGAAATAATAAAAACAGCAAAAAAATATTTAACTAATAGTAAATTAGGAGTCCATGTAATACCTGGTATTGCTACTATAGATAAAGACATACAACCTGCTATTGATATGGGGGTTAATATAGTTAGAATTGCTACACATTGTACCGAAGCTACTCTTAGTAAATCCCACTTAGAATATTTACAAAATAAAAATGTTAAAGCTTTAGGGGTTTTAATGATGACTGCTTTGACGGATACTAAAACATTAGTTAAAAATGCTAAAACTATGGAACAATATGGTGCTGAAGCTGTTATTATAATGGACTCAACTGGTACCTATTTACCTCTAGATGTTGAAGAACGGATTAAGGCTTTAACTGATAACCTTCATATTGATGTTGGTTTTCATGCTCATAATAATTTGGGGTGTGCTGTATCTAACTCATTAGTAGCCGCCCAAAATGGTGCTAAGTATATAGATGCTTGTATTAGAGGATTTGGGGCTGGGGCAGGTAATGCACCTTTAGAAGTATTATTACCAGTTTTAGAAAAATCTAATTTTAATATGGGAATAGATTTTAAAAAAGTTATTATTGAAGCTGATAAAGTAATGGATTACTTAGTACCCAAAATACCAACAACTAACCCAGTAAATGTATTAACAGGATTAAATAAATTATTTTCTGGTTTTGAAAGACCTATTATAAAAGCTTCAAAATTAAATGGTATTGAATATTCTTCACTTATATTTGAATTAGGCAATAGAAAATTAGTAGCAGGACAAGAAGATCTAATATTAGAAATAGCTCAAAAACTTAAAAAATAAATGAGAGTATTAATTACAGGGGGGAATGGATTTTTAGGATCAAGTTTAGTTAGATTTTTTCTAAAGGAACATGATGTATTAGTTATATCAAAAAATAATAATAATATTTTAGATATTATAGATAAAATACAATATATTAATACTTTTAATAAGAATTCTATTAAACAATTCCAACCTGAAATTGTTATACATTGTGGTTGGAGTGGAGGAAATAGTTATAAAGCTATAAATAGTTTAGACCAATTTCATGATAATGTAGGACCTAGCATTAATTTACTGAAAATACTTAGTAAACTGCATAATAAACCTAAATTTATTGGTTTTGGTACTTTTTTAGAATATGGTCACCATTTTTCTCAAAGGAAAGAAGATGATATAGAAAATCCTAAAGACTTGTATGGATTATCTAAAAATACTTTTAAAAATTATAGCAAAATGCTTTGTAATCAGTACAATTTAAAATGGGTTTGGATAAGACCTTGTTACATATACGGTCCTGGTGATGTAGATACAAGACTAATCCCATCACTAATAAATAAGTTTATTAAAAATGAAGAAGTTAATTTAGATAAATGTGAAAAGTTAATAGATTATCTTTACATTGATGATTTCGTAAATTTTTTATATCTTCTTATAATTTCTGATTCTGAAGGGATTTACAATATATGTTCTGGAGAAAAATATAAATTAAAAGAAATTATTAATAAGATTCATAAAATTTCTAAAAGTAAAAGTAAAATTAATTTTGACCCTAAATTAAATAGAAATTTAGCTTCCCCTTGTGTTATAGGAAATAACAATAAAATAAAAACAATAACGGGCTTTAACCCTAAAATAAAGATAGAAAAAGGATTATTAAATACAATTAACTATTATAAAAATATAAAATGAAAGAATTAACAGTTTTAAAAGATAATAAATGGGTTTGGCCTAAAGAGGATCAAAACAGTTGGAAATATCAAAGTGAGTATAATAAACTTCATGATGTTATATTACCATATTTAAAAAGTAAAAAAGTAATGGTTCAAGCTGGGGGGAATTGTGGTTATTTATTAAATAGTTTTGTTGATACTTTTGAGTATGTTTATACTTTTGAACCTGACCCTATTAATTTTTATTGTTTAAACCATAATGTAACTTCTCAAAATGTCATAAAAATGCAATGCTGTGTTAGCAATGATAATAACCCAGTATCTACCCAACAACTTATAAGACCAGAAAGACCTAATGACACTGGAGGGGTGCATGTAAATGGAAAAGGGTATACTCCCACTATCAAAATAGATGATTTGCATCTTCCAGATTGTAGTTTAATCCAATTAGATGTTGAAGGATATGAATTAAAAGCTATATTGGGAGCAATAAAAACAATTCAGTTATATAAACCTGTATTGTGTGTTGAGTTTTGTGAAAAGTGGTTAAATAGATACAATAATAAAGGAGATGAAATAATGGAATTAATAAAAAAGTTAGATTATAAATGTGTTGAAACCTATGGAGTAGACAAAATTTTTATTCCAAATGAATTATAAAATTATATGTCATTTAATGCCTTGGGAATTAGATTATGCTTTATTATCTTTTACCCAACTAAAAAAATCTAAATATTACCTAGATGAAAAGGATAAAATATATGTAGATGTATCCCTTAATTTATCTGAGTATATTATTAATTGGAAGGATAGCAAGATTCCTAAGGAGTTTTTTATTAATAAATTTAAAACCCTTCAACCTCTACTAAAAGATTATATTTGCTCTTTTAAAATTTATGATGGTAAAGAACTATATGGAGGTTTAAATTTGCAATTAGAGGCAACAAAATCTAACATAGACTATTACATGATTCTAAATCCTGATATGTACTTTAGTGAGAATTTATTATACTATTTAATAGAAAGTTCTAAACAAATTAAAAATGAATATTTTACTATAACACCTCAAATTCCAAAACTATGGGACTCTACTTGGGATATTATTTCTCATAAAAATTATAATAATATTCCTCATAAAGATTGGGATAAATTAGACGTTTATAATATCAGACATTCTATGAAACATTCACCAGAGGATATAAATTTAGTACCTATTAATACCCATAAATGGGCTGGATGGATGGATCTTTATAATAAAAACACATGGAATAATTTTTGGGTTAGTCATAAAGATTGGACAGGGTATGGTCCTTGTGATTTGTACTCTATGTTATTATCTCAATATGCTAAAAGTCAAGGCCTTGATTTCCAACAATATATATTAGAAAACCAGTTAACTTGTGAATATGCTGTTGGCCCTTTAAAAAAGGGATATTCAATTTATTATAAAGATATGTTATCTTTAAATCCAATCCCAAGCCAACGGGATGAATTTGAATCTAGAATGCAAGAATATTTAAATATAGGTAAAAATCAATTAAAAAATTTAATAAAATGAGTATTATAATAACAGGAGGAACAGGTTTAGTAGGTAAATATCTTCAATCTTATTTAGATGGTATTTATCTATCATCTAAAGATTTTAATTTAACACAAGAATCAGAGGTTATAAGAATGTTTGAAACATATAAACCTAAAACAATAATTCATTTAGCAGCTAGAGTAGGAGGGATTTTAGAAAATATTAATAAACCTTTTGAATATTTTGAAGACAATGTATTAATGAATACTTATCTTTTAAAATACTCTAGAAAATATAATGTTGAAAAGTTTGTTGGTACTCTGTCATCTTGCATTTATCCTGATGTATCTGATCATTATCCTCTTTTAGAAGAAGATTTACATAAAAATCTTCCTAATGAAAATAATTATGGATATGGTTATGCTAAAAGATTAATGGGTGTCCAGATAGATATTTTTAAAAAGATGGGTTATAACTATTCATATATTATTCCTAATAATTTATACGGAGAATATGAGAGTGGGGATATAAGTGCTAAACATTTTATAGGAGCCCTGCTGGAAAAAATAAAAAATGCTAATCAAAATAATGATAATAAAATATCTCTTTTTGGTGATGGAACTCCTTTAAGACAGTTTACCTTTGCTGATGATATAGCTAAAGTATTAAAATTAATAATAGATAAAGATATTAATGAAAATTTTAATGTAGGTATTAAGGAAAATTTATCTATAAATGATATTGCTAATTTAGCTTTACAAGCAACTAATTCTTCCCATCTTAAAGTTGAATATGATTCAACTAAACCCAATGGACAATTCAGAAAAGATATTAGTATGGAAAAATTTAACTCAATTCTCCCAGAATTCCAATTTACCTCCTATTTAAAGGGGATATCAAAAACATATAATACAATTTCTAAACAAAATACTATAATTGATCCTTACTTACAAACTAGATAATTATGAAAAAAAAAGCACTAATAACTGGAATTAATGGTCAAGATGGTTCATATCTTGCAGAGTTTTTATTAGGTAAAGGATATGAAGTATGGGGTATATTAAAAAGAAACTCAGTAGCTGAAAACCAAACTGCAAGAATCCCCGATAATATATTTACCCAACTAAAATTAGAGTATGCTGATATGACGGACATGGCATCTTTAATTAAAGTATTACAAAAATCCCAACCAAATGAAATATATAACTTAGCAGCACAAAGTCATGTAAAGATAAGTTTTGATCAACCTATATATACGGTAAATGCAACAGGGTTAGGAACTTTAAATTTATTAGAAGCAGTTCGTTTAACTTGCCCTATATCAAAAATATACCAAGCGGGTAGTTCTGAAATGTTTGGAAATAACATAGACAGGGATGGATATCAAAGAGAAACAACCCCAATGAATCCTGTTTCACCTTATGGATGTGCTAAAGTATTTAGTCATAATATATGTACAAATTATAGAAATGCTTATGGGATGTTTATTTCTAATGGAATCTTATTTAACCATGAATCTCCAAGAAGGGGTACAAACTTTGTAACTAATAAAGTAGTTAAAGAAGCCGTTAAGATTAAATATGGTTTATCAACTAAATTAGTATTAGGTAATTTAGATGCAAGTAGAGATTGGGGACATGCTAAAGATTATGTTAAAGCTATGTGGTTAATGCTCCAACAATCCAAACCAGATGATTTTGTGTGTTCAACAGGGATATCCCACACAGTAAATTATTTAGTTGAGTATGTTTTTGGTAAATTAGATTTAAATTGGAAAGACTATGTTCACCAAAATGAAAAATACTACAGATCTGAAGAATTAAAATTTTTAAAGGGAGATTGTACAAAAGCAAAGAAAATATTAAAATGGGAACATGAGTATACATTTGAAACTATGTTAGATGAAATGATTTCCCATTGGAAAAACCTCCCAGTTAAAAATATATTTTAATATAAAAACTATGAAATTAAAAATTAGATTTTTTGATGAACAAATAATTAAAAAAGAATTAAAAGGTTTAGAACACCTTAATTTTTCCCTATTCCTAGAAACCATCCCAGAATCACAAGATGAGTTATCAGATATAAACATTTTAGTATTATATGAACCTAACGAATACTTTGGTCTACATGATTGGGCTATACAAAATAAGGAAATGTTTGATTGTATTTTAACTTGGGACTATAAAGTGTTAAATATTTGCGATAATGCTGTTCTTTTACCTTTTGGCCATACTTGGTTAAAACCTAATCAATATAATAAAATTAACCAAAAAAAATTTGAAATATCCCACTTATGTGGTAATTTAAATAAATCTTATGGTCATGGATTAAGACATGAAGTGATGAATAGAAAAAGTGAACTTACTCTTCCAACTAACTTCCACCAAACAATAGGAGATAGACATAATATAGAAGATGCTCGCCTTGGAAAAGAAACAGTACTTTGCAATTCTCAATTTGGGGTAGCTATTGAAAATTTTTCCCATCGAAATTGGTTTAGTGAAAAAATCCTAGATTGTTTTTTATTAAAAACCATCCCAATATATTGGGGATGCTCAAATATTGGCGATTATTTTAATGCTGAGGGTATAATACTCTTTAGAGATGTTGATGATTTAATATATAAATTAAATGGTATTAATGAGGAGTTTTATGAAAGTAAAAAAGAAATAATTGAAGAGAATTGGAAATTAGCTTTAGATTTTGTATATTATGAAAAGAATATAGCATTAAAAATTAAAGAAATATTTAAATTAAATAAATTAATATGAATTACACTTGGCCTCTAATTAACGACAATATTACCCAAAAAGACAAAGAAATTTTATCCAACTTTATATTAAATAGTAATAGATTTACCAACGGACCTAAGGTAAAAGAATTTGAAAAACAATGGTCAAAATGGTTAGGAGTTAAATACTCAGTAATGGTAAACTCAGGGGCATCTGCTAATTATTTACAAATTGCAATTGCAAAACACACTAAGGGAGTTGGAGAAGTAATTGTACCTGCTATGTCTTGGGTATCTGATTGTTCTTCTGTTATTAATCTAGGTATGGATTTAGTATTAGTTGATGTTAATAAAAATAACTTTTCTATGTCTGTAGATTCTTTAAGAAAAGCAATTACTCCGTCAACTAAAGCGATTATGTTAGTACATGGTTTAGGGTTTAATGGTATAAATGAAGAAATTATTAAAATTGCAAAAGATAATGATATTATGTTATTGGAAGATGTTTGTGAATCTCATGGGGCTGAATACAACAATACACGTGTTGGAACTTTTGGGGATTTATCAAGCTTTTCATTTTATTTTGGTCACCATATGACTACTATAGAAGGTGGTATGTTATGTACTAATGACCCTTACACATATGAATTAGCTAAAATGTTTAGATCTCATGGGTTTACTAGAGAAGCCTCTTTAACAATCCAAGAAGAATATAAATTAAATTACCCTGATTTAAATCCTTTATTTACTTTTGCAGTACCAGGATTTAATGTCCGTAGTAGTGAGATAAATGCCGTATTAGGTTTAGAACAACTTAAAAGGTTAGATTCTCATATCAAGTCTAGACAAGAAAATTTTGAAATTTGGTGTAATAACTTAAATTCTGAAAAATATTTTACTTCTTTTGATATGAAAGGAAATAGTAATTTTGCTTTACCTTTAATTACTAAACAAGAGTCAGATTTAACTTACATATGTGAATTATTAGAAAAAGAAAAAATAGAATATAGGTTAGGAACTATAGGTGGTGGAAGTCAAGCTAATCAGCCTTATATAAAAAATGTTAAACATACTGTATCTGGGCTATTAACTAATTCAAATTACATCCAAAATAACGCTCTATATATAGGAAATCATCCTGAATTGAACGCAACACAGATTAAAAACCTATGCAAGGGCTTAAATACTTTAAAAACAAATTAGGATTTATAAAAAATAATCATTATATTTACAATATGAAAATACCGATAAAATATCCAAAAGTTCGAGATGTAAATGTTACATCTAAAGAACTAATATCATTTGAGGACAAAGTTAAAAATGCATATGAAGAGGGACAAGTAGAAGGTCCTATTCATTTGTCAAAAAATAATGAAGACAATTTAATTGAATTATTCCAACATATCCATGAAGAAGATTGGGTATTATCTGCTTGGAGAAATCACTACCATGCTTTATTACATGGAGTAGATCCTAACAAATTATTTGAATGGATTAGTGAGGGAAGGAGTATGGGAACTAATAATGTTAAACCCAATTTTTATGCTTCATCTATTGTAGGAGGCATAATTCCTTTAGCTTTAGGAGTAGCAGCAGGTTTAAAAAGATCAAATTCTAGCAGAAGAGTTTGGTGTTTTGTAGGAGATATGACAATGGAAACTGGAGTATTCCATGAAGCATATAAGTATTCACAAAACATGAATTTACCTTTACAATTTGTAGTTGAAGATAATAATTTAAGTGTTCATACCCCCACAGATATAGCTTGGGGTAAAAGAATGGAAGTTCCAAAAAATGTAATTTATTATAAATATAAAATGTCTTATCCTCACCATGGTACTGGAAAATGGGTTAATTTTTAAAAATATGAAGTATAAAGAAGAAATAACAAGAGCCATGGATTGGCTTGGTTCAAAACCAAATACAGTATTTACAGGTCAAGCTATAGGATGTAGTGGTCATGCTATGTCTACTACAGTAGCTAATGTATCACAAGATAAAAGAGTAGAATTGCCCGTGTTTGAAGAGACTCAATTAGGTATGGCTACTGGAATGGCAATGACTGGATGGGTTCCTATTACTTGTTATCCTAGATTTGATTTTTTTATTTTATCCTTAAATCAACTAGTGAATCATTTGGATAAAATGCAAGATATGTCTAAAGGAGATATGAAACCTAAAGTTATAATTCGTGTAGGGGTAGGTTCTAAAGTCCCATTTAGTGCTGGCCCTCAGCATACTCAAAACCATACTGAGGCTATGAAAAAAATGCTTACTGAAGTTGAAGTAGTTGAATTAATGGAACCAGAAGATGTGTTCCCTGCATATGAGAGAGCGTATAATAGTGATAAATCATTTTTAATGGTTGAACATAGTGACTTTTATAATAGCAAGTAATGTAATTAAAAATACAATAATAAAAATAAAAAAAAATAATGTTTAAAAATCAAAAAATACTAGTAACTGGAGGGGGAGGAATGATAGGTCGTTCTTTAGTAGAAATGTTATATCAAAAAGGAGCAAAAATAACGATAGCAGATTTAACAGAACCAATTGGATTACCTAATGATATAGATTATATAAAAGTTGATTTAAGATATTTTGACCAATGTGAAAAAATATGTAAAGGAATGGATTATATATTTAACTTAGTAGGTATAAAAGGATCACCTAAAATGTGTGCAGAGCAACCTGTAGATTTTATGGTTCCTATGCTCCAATTTAATACTAACATGATGGAAGCAGCTGCTAGAGCAAACGTAAAATGGTATTTATTTACAAGCTCTGTAGGAGTATATGCACCTGCCGATGTATTTAAAGAAGATAGTGTATGGTCTACTATGCCTTCACCAAATGACAGATTTGCTGGTTGGGCTAAAAGAATTGGAGAATTACAAGCTGAAGCGTATGGAATACAATATGGTAATAAAAACATTTCAATTGTAAGACCAGCAAATGTTTATGGAGCTTATGATAATTTTAATCCTGCAAATGCTATGGTTGTTCCTTCATTAGTTAGGAAAGCACAAGAAAATGAAGAATTAGAAGTGTGGGGAGACGGATCTGCTATAAGAGATTTTATTCATTGCGATGATGTAGCTAAAGGAATGATTTTTGCTGTTGAAAATAAAATTACAGAACCCATTAATTTAGGGTCAGGTAAAGGTTATTCTATAAAACAAGTTGTAGAAATGGTAGTTAAACATTGTGGTAAAGATTTACCAATAAAATGGTTAACAGATAAACCATCGGGAGATGCCTTAAGATTATTTGATATGACAAGAGCTAAATCCTATGGATTTGACATAAGCGTTGACTTAGATGAAGGAATAAAAAGAACTACAGACTGGTTCATAAACAATAAAGGTATTTTAGATAAGCGTTATAACGCATTTGTTCACCACTAAAAATAAATAAAAATGGAAGATTTTTTTAAAAATAAAAATATAGTAGTTACAGGAGGAAGTGGATTTATAGGTTCACACTTCTTAAATGAGTTAGTAAAAAGAGGTGCTAATGTAAAAACACACACATTTAAATCCCCTCTACAAGTAGAAAGCAATGGTATTGAAGTAATTAAAAATATTGATCTAACTAAATTAGAAGACTGTATTAAATTAGTAGAAGGTGCTGAATATGTAATCCATTGTGGAGGAGCTGTAGCACACCCTTCAACTGTACCTACAGATGTTCAGATATCTTTAGCACAGTTAAATTTGATAGGAAATGTTTTAGAAGCATGTGCTAAAACTAAAGTTAAAAGATTTTTGGATTTAAACAGCTCAACAGGATATCCAGACATAAGAAAACCTTTAACTGAAGATGAATTTTGGGTAGATGAGCCTTATAAATCTTATTATGGTTATGGCTGGATGAGAAGATATAGAGAAAAATTAATGGAGCATGTATCTAAATTTTCAGGTTTAGAAATAGCATTAGCTAGATGTACTGCGATTTTTGGTCCTTATGATAACTTTAATTTAAAAACTTGCCATGTTGTGCCTGCTTTAATTAAAAGGCATGTTTCTAACAAAGAAAATCCATTTATGGTTTGGGGTTCACCCGATGTAGTTAGGGATTTTTTATATGTAAAAGATGTAGTAAATGGAGCTTTATTAATTCTTGAAAAAGGAGAATCAATGAGACCTTATAATTTAGGCTATGGTGGAGGAATTACGATTGGAGAAATTGTAGATACTATTTTAAAAGTTACTAAAGAAACCCCAACAGTAGAATGGGATGCTTCAAAACCAACAACAATACCTTTTAGAGCTGTAAGTACTGAAAGGATTCAGAGTGAATTAGGTTTTAAACCTACATATACTTTTGAAGAGGGGATGAAAGAAACTATTGATTGGTTTAAATCTTCAATATAATGAATAGAGCATTAATAACAGGAATTACAGGAATGGTAGGTTCCCATTTAGCAGATTTTTTATTAGAAAATACTGATTGGAAAATATATGGGTTTTGTCGGTGGAATGACAATTTAGAAAACATAGAACACTTATCAGATAAAATTAATAAAAAGGAAAGAATAGAATTAATTTATGGGGATTTAAACGATTTAGCATCTTTATTAGATACTGTAGACATATCTAAACCTGATTACGTGTTTCATTTAGCAGCACAATCTTACCCACAAACAAGTTTTACAGCACCTTTAGAAACTTTAGATACTAATATATTAGGCACTGCAAAATTATTAGAAGCTATTAGAAAATCTATATACAATCCAATAATTCATGTATGTGCTTCTTCTGAAGTATTTGGTAGGGTAGATTTTGATCAATTACCTATAGATGAGGAGTGTAAATTCCATCCTGCATCTCCGTATGCTATTTCAAAAGTAGGAACTGATTTAGTAGGTAGGTATTATGCTGAAGCTTATGACATGACTATCATGACTACTCGTATGTTTACTCATACAGGTCCTAGAAGAGGTGACGTATTTTCTGAGTCTACTTTTGCTAAACAGATAGCAATGATTGAAGCTGGAATACAAGAACCTAAAATATATGTTGGCAATTTAGAATCACTTAGAACTTATGCTGATGTAAGAGATGCAGTTAAAGCTTATTATATGTTAGTTACTGTTAATCCTAGAGGAGGACAATACTATAATATTGGTGGTAAAAAAACAATGAAAATATCAGAGATGTTAAATTATTTGATAAGCCAATCAACTGTGGATAATATTGAAATAGTTACGGACCCAGAAAGATTAAGACCTATTGATGCTGATTTACAAGTACCTGATACTTCTAAGTTTGAACACCATACAAAATGGAAACCTGAATATACATTTGAACAAACAATGAATGATTTACTTCAATATTGGAGAGATAAAGTTAAATCTGGAAGAAAATTTTTAAAAAGATGAAAATATTAGTAATAGGAGATAGTTGTAAGGATATTTTTAGATATGGGAAAGTTACCAGGTTAGCACCCGAAGCACCTATCCCAATTATTACCCCAACAAATGAAGAAACAAACCCAGGAATGGCTGGAAATGTAGTAGTTAATTTAGAAGCTTTAGGTGCTGAAGTTGATTTTATTACAAATAAAAAAGAAATCCGTAAAATTAGATATGTTTGTTCTAAATATAATCATTTACTACTTAGAATAGATGAAAATGATAAATGTGAACGAATTTTAACAGAATTTATACCTGAACTTGAATATGATGCTATAGTTATATCTGATTATTGTAAAGGATTTTTAAATGAACAGGATATCGAAAAAATTTCAACTACATTTAGAAATGTCCCTATATTTCTAGATACTAAAAAAATATTAGGTGATTGGGCATATAATATTGATTTTATTAAAATTAATTATGATGAATATTTAAAAAATAAAAATATTTTAGACAATAATAAAATTTTAAATAGTAAAGTTATAATTACTAGAGGGTCTTATGGGTGTGATTACCAGGATCAAAATTATCCTACTACAGATGTTCCTGTAAAAGATGTATCAGGAGCAGGAGATACTTTCCTTTCAGGCATTGTAGTAGAATATATAAAATCTTTTAATATAAAAAGAGCAATTGAATTCGCCCAAGAATGTACCACTATAGTAGTTCAAAAATCAGGAGTATCAACAATATAAAAATAAATTAAATGAAAACAGCGGCATTACTTAATGGGAGAAATGATGGTTATAAAGAAGATGAAAGAACTATAGTAGTAATAAAATCAATGCTTAAAACTTTTGATGAGGTATGGTTCTTAGATTGGAATTCCCCAGAAGGCAAATTACCCTTATTATGGGAGATTGAAGATAAGTTACCAAAAACAAAAAGATTAAAGCATATAATTATCCCCCCCAACATAGCTACTCAATTAACTAATAATAACCCAAAAACAAAAGATAGTTTAGTTTTTTCTTTTTGTGCTAATATTATGTTGCGTAGGTGTGATGCTGATTGGATTATATCTACTTGTGGTGATATTCTTCCCCCAAGTAAAGAAAATTTAAATGATTTTTTATCTAAAGCTAATAAAGAAACTTTTTACACTTTTTCAAGAAGAGAAGCTCAAATAGAAGAGTTAGAAAAATTAGGATTTGATAAATGGGAAGAATTTAGAAATAATCTAGACAAAATATCAAAACCTAGATATTTCCCAGCTAAAGTAACTCCTAATGATAACTATAGTATTTTTAATTGCTGTGGTGATTTTCAATTAGCTTCTAAAGAAGTATGGAATGGAGTTAAGGGATTTGAAGAAGAAATGTGCTATGCTTGTTTTATAGATACTAATATCCAGAAAAAATCTATTTTAAATGGATATAAATTAGAACCTGTATTTGATGTTCCATTATATCATTTATCTCATAAAGGAATGGGGAATGATGGAGCTTCCCCCTCTAAACAATACTATAATGATGCTTATAAATGGGTTGAAAACTTTACAACTTCAGAAAATTTAGATACTTGGGGGTTTTCAGAAATAGATGTAGAAATAGAAACAATATAAATAAAATAATAAATGGAATTACAAACTATAAAAACTCATAATGGTTCATTTTGTGTTAACCCACAAGATTTAATAGGTAATTACATATTAAGAACAGAGGTTTGGGAACCTCACCTTGAATATTTGTATAGTGAACTTATAGAAAAAGGTGATACTGTAATAGATGCAGGAGCAAACTTAGGATACCACTCAGTTAAATTTGGTTTCAAGGCAAAAAAAGTTTATTCTTTTGAACCTCAAACTAAAGTATATAATTTACTATGCCAAAATATTTCCCTAAATGGGTTAGATAATGTAGTAATTCCTTATAAAAATGGGTTAGGAGATAGAGCTGAAAAACAACAATTATGGAGTGATAAACATGAAGATTTTGGAAACGGAATTATTAATTATGGGGGAAGAGGTATCATTGATAATCATCCCGATTCTGCAGATAAATATAATAGTGAAAATAATCCTTATAATGAAGAAGATATTATTAAAATAATTCCTTTAGATAGTTTAAATATCAAAGAATGCCATTTAATTAAAATTGATGTACAGGGTTATGAATATCAAACATTAAAAGGAGCAGAAAAATTAATTAAAGATAATTACCCTGTAATATTTTTAGAAAGTTATCCTGAATCTAGGGTGTATGATGTAAAGACTTTACAATATCTTAAAGATTTAAACTATCAAATATATCGTTCTCAAGTGGGAAATAAAGATGATTTTGTTTTATTAAATCCAAGTAACGATAGATTTGAAGATCATCAAGATATAATCAACATTTCATCCTTAAAATATCCTATAGAAGAATATGAAGGATAAAAGTAAAAAAACCACTATATCTATTGGAGGGATAAAACTTCAAATGGAAGAAAACCCAAAAAATTCGGAAAACAAACATAAAAAATTTTTCCTTGCTGTAGTAAATAAATTAGTATCTATACAAGAACGTACAGATAAAGTATACACTGAGTATGGTATAAACCTTTTAATGTATGAAGATTTATATTTCCAGTTAATAGAAGATTTTGTATATGAACATTACGGAAATTCTGTAGCAGAAGTAATATTTTGGCATGTAAATGGAATAAAAATAGAGGATGATAAAGAACAATTTATAGAGGATAAAGAAACAGGTAAAAGA
>TARA_R110000787_G_scaffold9028_10_pt1 | contig 24436 bp, 18 predicted proteins | sample TARA_R110000787 | Tara Oceans TARA_R110000787 (sample SAMEA4397920) | marine metagenome | biome: Polar Biome; feature: [DCM] deep chlorophyll maximum layer (ENVO:01000326); material: water (ENVO:00002006), including particulate matter (ENVO:01000060) such as... | depth 35 m | reverse complement strand
TCCCGCCGAAATGGCCGAACGCACCCGCGCGCTGGAGGAAAAGCTGTCCGATGCGCTCCACGCCGCGCTGACGCAGCGTTTCGTGGACCGGCGCACCACCGTGCTGTTGCGCGATCTGGGTCAAAATGCGAGCAGCCTGCCGGTTACGGTCGAACCCGACGGCAATGTGTGCGTCGATGGAGAATCGATTGGGCGACTTGACGGATTTCGTTTCTCGGTTGATCCCGCTACGCGGCATCAGGACAGGAAGATGCTGTTGGCGGCGGCGGAAAGGCGCCTTGGAAAGGTATTGCGCGTGAAGGCAGAAGAATTGGTTGCGGCGGCGGATGCGGATTTTGCCCTGCTGGATGAAGCGGGACAGATGCCAAGCATCGCTTGGGGGCAGGCACCGGTGGCAACGCTGTTGGCGGGGCCGGGGCTGCTCACGCCCGAAGTCCGGCTGGACCGCGCCATCCTGGAACTGACCCCCGATATGCAGAAGCAGGTCGCCACGCGCCTGGCCACCTGGCTCGACGCCCAGAAACAGAAGCATCTGTTACCGTTGGTGAAAATGGCCGAAAGCGCCGCCGATCCGGCCGTCCCCCCCGTGGTGCGCGCGGTCTTCGCCCAGCTCGCCGATGGCGGCGGCGTGATGGCGCGCGTCGATCTCGACGCCGCGCTCGGCCATCTCGACAAGGACCAGCGCCACCTGCTGCGCCGTGCGGGCATCGATATCGGCGTGCTCGACATCTATCATCCCGGCCTGCTCAAGCCCGGCGCGGCGCGCTGGCGCTCCGTTCTGCTGGCGGCGCGACTCGGCAAGCCCTGCCTGCCCTTGCCGCTGCCTGGCCTTACCCTGCTGCCGGCTGGCGATAAATTCGCGCAGATGGGCGCGCGGATCGCTGGTTTTCGCGGGTTCGGTGAACAGATGCTGCGCATCGACATGGCCGAACGCATGGCCCGCACCGCGCATGAAGCGATCGCCAAGGGCGAAGCCTTCACGGCGGTCAGCCCGCAGATCGTGTCGCTCGGCCTGCTCGAACCTGCCTTCCTGCAACTGATGCGCGCGGCCGGCTTCCGCCCGGTCGAAGCGGCCACCCCGGTCCCGGCCGAGGAAGCTGTCGAGGGAGTTGAAACGGCAGAAACGCCCCCCGTCAGCGCCGCCAACTGGGTGTTCAAGGGCCGCCAAAAGCCCCGTCCCGATCGCGCCCAGCACGCCCGGCCGCGCACTGGCCGCCCAGACAATGAGCAGAAGCCGCGTAGCGACAAGCCAGCCCATGGCCGTCGCGGCGGCAAGGATGGCGCCCCCGCGCCATCGCGCGCGAACGCCACCAGCGGCAGCCCCGCGCCCGCCAACAATGCCTTTGCCGGATTGGCCGAGCTGCTTGGTCGCAATGGCTGATCCGGGCGCAGCCCCCGGCCATGCGCCGACGCTGCGCATCGACAAATATCTCTGGTTCGTCCGGCTCTGCTCCAGCCGGTCGAGCGCCCAGAAACTGGCGGAGGACGGCCATATCCGCCTTAACGGGCGCCGCATCGAACGCGCCCACGCCCCCGTGCGCGCGCAAGACCTTATCACCTTTCCCCACGGCACCACCGTCCGCGTCGTCCGCGTCACCCACCTCCCCATCAGACGCGGCCCCGCCGCAGAGGCCCACGCCTGCTATGAGGAACTGACGATCGGAGGGTGAGGGGTAAAAAGAGAACGGTCTGCTTTTTTCTCGCCGCCTTTCATCATCCTCCCCTGGCAGGGGAGGTGGCAGGGCGCAGCCCTGACGGAGGGGTGTCGCCCTCTCGATAGAGTGATACCCCCTCCCCTTCCAATGTAGGATTTTCTCTGATCTATCCTGATGGATGACGCCCGCGGCCCCTTCCTGCACTCTCCGCGCACCGCCCCAAACCACGCCGCGTCGCCGGCGCGTAGGGGACGCGTGTGTGTCGCGTCACTGTCGCGTCGATGATACGCAGACGGCACGTCGCGACCGCTTCGGCGATACGATTGGCGCAAATCGCTGTGCGATGGCCCGACGACGGTGTGAACTTCGCTGTGTGACCCGCATGGCGCGTCCTGCGCGCGCAAAACGCGGTTCAGGCGTCGGCCCAGCGGCGCAACAGATTATGATAGACGCCCGTCAGCCGGATCACTTCGTCATGATCCTGCCCCAGCGCGGCGGCCACGCCCTGCACGCTACGGTCGAGGTCGAACAGCATTTGCCGTGCCGCATCGTCGCGGATCATCGATTGCAGCCAGAAGAAGCTCGCCACCCGCCGCCCCCGCGTCACCGGCTCGACGCGATGCAACGAGGAGGAGGGATAGAGCACCGCATGGCCCGCAGGCAGCTTCACCTGCTGCACCCCGAACTGCGTCTCGATCGTCAGCTCGCCGCCGTCATAGGCGTCGGGTGCTTCCAGAAATACCGTCATCGACAGGTCGGATCGCACGCGGAAGCCCGTCCCCGCCTGAATCCGCACCGCATTGTCGACATGCACGCCGAACGCCTGCCCTCCCGCATAGCTGTTGAACAAAGGCGGAAAAATCTTGAGTGGCAGGGCGGCAGCGATGAACAGCGACGACCGGCCGAGCGCGTCGAGGATGGCCTGCCCCGCTTGCTGGGCGGCGGGCGAGTCTTCGGGCAATTGCAGGTTGCGCTTGGCCAATGCCGACTGATGCCCCGACGTCACATTGCCATCGACCCAGTCCGCCGGGTCGATCAGCGCCCGGATGGCGGCAACACCTGCGGCATCGAGCAGGTCGGGAATGGCAATCAACATGGGGTGGGCAACATGAGAAAGGCGGCTTCCGTTACGCGGCGTCGGACCGCAGGATGAAGGGGATTTCGACGACGCCGCGAACCCGCACCGGCTGCCCGTCGCGGATCAGGGGGTTCCAGCGCCAGCCTTTCACCGCGTCGCGCGCGGCCTTATCGAGCCGGGCAAAGCCGCTGCTCTGGCTGATCGCGATACTATCGACCGCGCCATCAAGGCCCAACGTCAGCGTCAGCACGACTGTCCCCTGCTCGCGCTTGCGACGGCTTTCAATCGGGTAGCGGGGTGGTTTGCCCGCCACCATCTGAGTGCCCAAGTCGCCGCCTTGGACGATGCTGGGCGACGCAGGCGGCGCGGCGATCGCCGCGACCGGGCCGGGCGTCACCGCCATGGTGGGCGCAGGCACCGAGACTGGCACCGGTTCGGGCGCGGTCTGAACTGTGGGCGTCGGCACGGGGGTCTGCACGATCGGCGGCGGCACGACCACTTGCGGCGCCGACGGCGGTGGTGGTGGCGATTCCGCAGCGGGTGGCGGCGGTGGCGGAGTGAGGTTCACCACCGTCAATTTCGCTTCCCGCGCCCGCAACACATGACTGCGCACGTGCATCAGCGCGCCAATCAACAGGATATGGACGAGGATGATGGCAATGATGGCCAGAACATTAGGCCGCGACCGCGCGCCATATCGGCCCGGTGCGACGGCGGAGGTCGATGGCGCACCGGCTGCAATCCACGACGCACCAGGCGGGTCGAGCATGACGATATCGTCGTCGATCGGCCGAATTGCGGCATGCAGCATGACAGCGCCTCCCTTTCCGTCCTTGGTTCGCGTGTCGATACCGCAAAGCCTAATGCGAATCAATTGCGGCTTAGCGGCACTACGGTGGCGGGCGGACAGCGAACCGAGGAGGTTGGAGTGATCGCTGCCCGCCCTGCCCCGGCCGGGACGTGCCGGGGTAACTGGATAGTCTTACAGCTTGTAACCCAGCGTCAGCACCCACGACCGTCCTTCGCCCGGATTGGCCCAGCCATTGTTGCGGACGCTGGTATAATATTTTTCGTTGGTGAAATTCTGGACGTTGAGCTGAGCGCTCAGCTTCTCGGTAACCGGATAAGACAGCATCGCCCGATGCACGAGATAATCGTCGGTCTTGTACATCGGCGCACCGCTGACGTTGCTCAGATACCAGCTGCCCTGATAGGTCAGTCCATAACCAAGCTCCAAGCCGAACGGCAGCGTATAGGTGGTGAACAGGCTGCCCGAATGTTTCGGGTTATTGGTCATCGGGTTGCCCGCCTGGGTGTCGACCTCGCCCTGCGATTTCCGATAATCGGAAATGCTCTGGATCACCTTGCTATCCAGATAGGTGTAATTGGCAAAGATCGTCCAGGCATCGCTGATATTGCCCGTTGCTCCCAATGTCACGCCGTCCACCCGGTTGCGGCCGTCATTGACCGGCAATGTGCCGATCAGCGGATCGTTGCTGGCGACCCGATAATTGGTGCGCTCGTTGCGGAACAGCGACGCGGTCAATTGCAGCTTGGCATCGAACAGGTCGATCTTGCCGCCAATCTCATAATTGACGGCCTGTTCCGGCTTTGCCTCGCAAGGATCGTTGGACATGTTGGCCGCCGTGGCCAAGCCGCATCCCGCACGAACCGTCGTTGCCGTCGGATTTTTGCTGTTGCCATAGGCGACATACAGACTGGCATTCTCCACCGGCTTGTAAACCAGGCCGATGCGGTAGGAGAACAGGTCATCGGTCGCATTTTGCGATACGCCGGTCGTGTAGGCACCGCCCGCCGCCGGCGTGGCGATCGTGTCGGACCGGAAACGGGCGCGGTTATGTTCCCAGCGGACGCCGCCATTGATCTCCAATTGCTCGACGATCTTGATCGCCCCAAAGGCATAGGCTGCGACGTTGAACAGGTCGCCATCCTGATGCCCCGACCGGATCGCATTCACAGGGCCGGTATAGATGGCATTGGGATTGCTGATGTCGATCGGGTCAAGCACCGGATTGGGCAGTGTGCCGCCCGCGTTGCGCAGCACATTGCCGTTATCCAGCGCATAATCCTCCTGCAACATCGACGTGCCCAGCACCAGCGAGTGGCCGCCGGGAATGGTGAAGCTCAGATCAAGCTGGTTGTAGAGTGTGTCGTTCACGGAGTTGCGGAACCCGCCGCGCGGGCCGCGAGGATAATAGGTACCCGCGACCTGCCCTGCGTCGCAGGATGCGCCGGTCGGCGTCTGGCCATTGGCGAGGCAATAGGTGCCCTGCGGCGGATTGACGATCAGATTTTGCTCCACCCGCTGCCAGCGCGACAGGTTCCGCACCGCCAGCAGGTCGCTGAAGCGATGATCGAAGATGGCCGTGGCCTGGTCGATCACCTGGTCCTGGCGATCCACATTCTTATAGCCATAATAGCCACTATAAGGGACGCCGGGCAGCGGGCCGTCATAGAGCGCATTCTTGTAATAAGGCACGCCATAGAGCGGCGTGTTCTTATCTTCCTGATGCGTATAAAGCAATGTGAGCGATGTCGGGCCGTCCACGCCAAACTTGACAGAGGGCGCGACACCCCAGCGCTCATACCGATCGACACTGCGGCGCGCGACATCATTTTCATGATACATGGCGTTGAGGCGCACCGCGACGAAATCCGATACGCGGACATTGCTGTCGATGGTTGCGCGGTAATAATCGGACGTGCCGATCCCCGCCTGCACCAGCGTCTCGTCATAGCCCTTGGGGCGCTTCGTGACGATGTTGATGTTGCCGCCGATCGCGCCCGATCCGCCGAAAACGGAATTGGCCCCGTTGGTGACTTCAATCTGTTCGATGTTGAACGGGTCGGTCCGGCTATATTGCGCGCTGTCGCGCACCCCATCGATGCTGATGTCGGTATTGGCGCTCTGCCCGCGCAGATTGATGCTGTCTCCATAGCCGCCGCCGCCTTCGCCCGCGCCGAAGGTGATACCCGGAATGGTGGACAACACGTCGCGCAGCGTCAGCAAATTCTGCTTCTTGATCGTCTGGTTGCCGATCACCGTGATGGTCTGCGGCGTGTCGAGCAAAGGCCGCACATATTTGGGCGACTCTGCCTTTTCCACCTTCACTGCGGACTCATCGATGGCCGTATCCGTGACGGTCACGCCGCCCAGCCGTGGTGCCGTGGCCCCATCCTGGGCATGCGCCGTGGTCGCGAAGGCTATCGCGCCCACGCAGGACAGGGCCAGAAACGACGGCGCAGATGCTGTATTCGACATGGATATCAATCCCCCTATTGCTCGGGAGATCAATTATTGCGAACGCTTCGCAGAGTCAATGCTATTGCGAGTGATTATTATCTATAGGTCGCGCAGCTGCAAAAAGCCAGCAGCGGATGGCGCTAGCGAGATTCGGAGGATCGGCGGCCGCCATCCGCATCACATCGATTTGCGCGATCAAGGCGTTGATGGGGAGTTGGGTGCGCTGGGCAGCGAGACGCAAAGCATCCCAGAAAATAGGCTCCAGGCTGATCGCCGTCTGGTGCCCAGCGATCGTCACGCTCCGTTTTACCGGAGGGGCAAAGGGCGACCCCATCGGCCCGTCCGGGCCATCAACAGGGTCGCCCTTATTCATCAATACATGTGCTGCCCGCCATTGAGCGACAATGTCGTGCCGGTCACAAACCCCGCATCTTCGCTGCACAGGAAGGCAACGCCGCGCGCAATTTCGCTTGCCTGGCCCAGGCGGCCGACCGGGATCTTGGCGACGATCTTTTCCAGCACGGCAGGGGGCACGGCGGCGACCATATCGGTGTCGATATAGCCCGGTGCGATGGCATTGACGGTGACGCCAACCTTCGCACCTTCCTGCGCCAGCGCCTTGGTGAAGCCATGAATGCCCGACTTAGCGGCGGCATAATTGACCTGGCCATATTGGCCTGCCTGCCCGTTAATCGACCCGATATTGACGATCCGACCCCAGCCGCGCTCACGCATGCCGCCAAAGGTCGCCTTGGCCATGTTGAAGCATCCACCAAGGTTGATGCGCATGACTTCGTTCCAGTCATCGAAGCTCATCTTGGCGAGCACGCCGTCGCGCGTGATGCCTGCATTGTTCACGACGATGTCGATCGGGCCAAGCTGTTCGGCAACGGCAGCGCAGCCATCGAGGCAGGCCTGATGATCGCCCACGTCCCATTTGAACGCAGCGATGCCGGTCCGCTCAGTAAAGGCCTTCGCCTTTTCATCATTGCCGCCATAATTGGCTGCAACAGTATATCCCATGTCGCGCAACGCCAGGCTGATGGCCTCGCCAATGCCCCGCGTACCGCCGGTCACGATCGCTACTCTCGCCATATGCGCATCCTCTTCTTACCTAGACGGGCTGTTCGATCCAGCCCGAAAGCTCGCGGCCGATCAGCCTCTGATACAAAGTGATAGCGTCGGGCGTTGCATTTAAACAGGGTAAATAGGCAAATTTTTCGCCGCCTGCAGACAAAAAGGCCTCCTTTGCCCGCAACGCGATTTCTTCCAGCGTTTCCAGACAATCAGCGGAAAATCCGGGTGTTACGACAGCAATATTACGGACACCATCGCGCACCAATCCGGCAAGGGTTGCTTCGGTCTCCGGCTCCAGCCATTTCGCCCGGCCAAAGCGCGACTGGAAGCTCATATGGACCGGCAGCGCCAGTCCTTCGCGGAGCAAGCGGACGGTCTTGACCGACTGGCAGTGATAGGGATCCCCCAGATGCAAGGTGCGTTCGGGCATGCCATGGAAGCTGGCAAGAATGGCGTCCGGCGCGAAGTCGAGCGTCGCGATATGCGCGTCGATGGATGCCTTGAGCGCGGCGATATAGGCCGGGTCGTCATGATAGGGCGGCAAGGTGCGGATGGCCGGCTGCCAGCGCATCGCCTTGAGCGCGGCGAAGGCCGCGTCATTGGCCGTTGCCGTGGTGGCCCCGCTATATTGCGGATAGAGCGGCGCGAGCAGGATGCGGTTGCAGCCCGCCTTCTTCATCGCCGACAACCGCGAGGCGATCGAGGGATTGCCATAGCGCATGGCCCAATCGACCGTAACGCCCGGCCCCATCGCCTGTTGAAGCGCCAACGCCGTGTCACGAGTATGGAAGGCGAGCGGCGACCCCTGGTCGGTCCACACCTGTTGATAGGCATGGGCCGATTTCTTCGGCCGGGTGGTCAGGATGATGCCGCGCAGAATCGGCTGCCACAGGATCGGCGGCAATTCGACCACGCGGCGATCGGACAGAAATTCGCCAAGATAGCGCCGCACCGATCCGGCGTCGGGCGCATCGGGCGTGCCGAGGTTGATGAGGAGGACGCCCACTTTGGGGGTGGGAATGGCGGGATGGTTGGGGGGCAGGGTCATGTCGTGGCCAATAGCGGAAGGTTGCGCAAACGCTGACCTGTCCATGTGTACAATGCATTGGCAATAGCAGGCGCGACCAGCGGCGCGGCGAGATCGCTGACGCCGACCGGGGATGCGGTGCTGCGGATCAGTTCGACCGTCACTTCGCCGATATCGGCGAGGTGTGGCAAATTCATCCGGCCCAGGATCGCGCGGGTCGGCAGGCCGCGCGCATAGGGCACGGACGCCCCCATCGCAAAGGCGAGGCCATAGATCAGGCCGCTTTCGACCTGCTGCCGGGCAATGTCGGGATGGACCTGATCGCCGACATCGACCGCCGCGATCATGCGGCTAACGCTCAGTTGGTTCCCGCGCATCGATGCTTCGACCATCACCGCCGCATAGCCGCCTTGCATCACGTGCGCGGCAAGTCCCTGCCCGCTGCCCGCTATGCCGCCTTGCCAGCCGCCCATCGCCGCAGCGGTGGACAGACAATGGGCGAGGCGCGGATTGCCGCCCAGCATCTGGATACGGAAGGACATCGCCTCGATCCCTCCCAGATGCGCCAGTTCATCGACGAAACTCTCGGTGAAGAACGCCCCATATAAATGCGCGTTGCCTCGTGTGAAGCCGAGCGCCAGGCCAACATCGGCGGGATAATGATCCACCGCCCAATTGGGGATCGCATAGGGCGGCGCCATCCCCGCCACCGCCAGCCGGGACGCCTTGTCCGCCCCTTGTGCTGCTGCGTGATGAGGCAGCGCGCCATCGGCGATCCGTGCCCAGGTCTGCGTCATGGCGCAGGGGGCCGCCACCTTGGCCAGCCAGCCCTCGATCGCGCCGTTGCGCCCGATCTTCGCCGCCATCCGCGCCTGCGCGGGCGCGCTGGGCCGGTCCTGCACCACATCCTCCAGCCGCGACCAGAGCAGTTGCACCGGGCGGCCCACATCGCGCGCGATCAAGGCGGCCTGCACGCCGACGTCCCAGTCCATCTTGCGCCCGAACGACCCGCCCGCATGTAGCGGATAAAGGGTGACGGCGGTTTCGGAGAAGCCCAAAGCATCGGCAATGGCGGCGCGCGCCAATCCCGGCGCCTGCGTCGCCATCCAGACTTCCGCGCCCTCCTGCCCCACCCGCGCCGTGGCGCAAAGCGGTTCGAGCGCGAGGTGCAGTCCGGCTTCGACCCGATATTCGCTGGCCAATATCGTCGCGCCGTCGAACACCGGCAGCAGGTCGCCCTGTGCATAGAGGCGACGCCCCGCCGAGCCGGAAAAGGCCGCTTCCAGCGCCGCGTCTATTCCAGCGCTATCGACCGGCTTGCCGCGCAGGGTGAAGACCGGATCGGCAAGGTCCAGCGCCTTGTTCGCCGCCCACCAGTTGGTGGCAACGGCGGCGACCCAGCGCTCGGTGCGGACCAGCTTGAGGAAACCCGTGACGGTGCTTGCCGATCGCTCGTCCAGCCCGGCGAGGATCGCATCGCCGATCGGTCCTTGCCGGATCGAGGCATGGACCATGTCGGGCAGACGAATGTCGGCGGCGAAATTATGGCTGCCGTCGATCTTCGAGGGGGTGTCGAGCCGGGGGACATCCTGCCCCGAAAGCCGCCCATCCTGCCCCTGCCGCAAGGGCAGGATCGAGGGGAGGTCGAACTGCGCTGCTTCCCCGACCAGTTCGCCGATCTTTAGCCGCCGCTCGCTCCCGTCGGAGACCAGCCCGTCGACTATATCGCAGCTTTCCCACGGCACCGACCAGCGCGCCGCCGCTGCCTTGCACAGCAGGACGCGCGCCGCCGCACCGGCATCGCGATAGGCGTCATGGAACATCGGGACAGACGTGCCGCCGCCCGTCAGCATCAAACCGTTGCGCGTCGCATATTGGCCGATCACCCAATCGCCTGCGTCGCCCAGCAAGCGTGTCCAGTCGCTCGCCAGCCATTCTTGCGCCAGCAGCGTGTTGGCGTAGAGCGGGCTGATCGGCGCGCTTTGGACCGCGACCGTGCGCCAGTCCGCGCCAAGTTCATCGGCCAATATCTGCGGCAGGACGGTCGTCACCCCTTGGCCCGTTTCGGTTTGCGGCACGATGACGATCACCTGCCCCGACCGGTCGATCTTGAGGAAGGCGTTGACGATCGTTTCGCCGGGACCGGCATTGAGGCTGGGTTGGTAGCTACGCGGCCAGACGCCCCAGGCAATGAGCAATCCCGCCGCCGCGCCGCCGCCGACCAATAGCGTGCGCCGGTCGATGCCCTTGCTGCGATCCGATACTGTGCGCGGGGGGCGAGCCATGGCCCGACTGATAGGGGCGCGATGGCCGGGTGGAAAGCGTTAATCGGCGCTGACCGGCGCGATGCCCAACCGGGGTATTTCGATCGCGGGGCAGCGGTCCATCACCACCTTGAGGCCGGCTGCTTCGGCGCGGGTCGCGGCGGCTTCGTCAACGACGCCGAGTTGCATCCAGACCGCTTTCGCGCCGATCGCGATGGCATCGTCCACCGCCTCCCCGGCCGCATCGCTGCGCCGGAAGATATCCACCATGTCGATGGGTTCGCCGATGTCGGACAGTCGGCCCCAGACAAATTCGCCATGGACATGTTCGCCCGCAATTTGCGGATTGACTGGCAGGACGCGATAGCCATGGTCCTGAAGGAAGGCCATGACGCTGTAACTCGCGCGCTCCGGTCGGTCGGATATGCCAACCAGCGCTATGGTGCGGGTTTCGGTGAGCAGGGTGGCGATGTCCTGCGGGGCGGTTAGCGGCATGGAAATTCTCCTTATGCAGCTAGGACGAGCCAGGGGCCGGGACGTTCCCGATGATGGAGAATACCCCCTTAACTTCGCACATTTCCCGCTGATTTCGACATAATGTTGCGCGCCCCTGATCCTATCGCAATGTCACGGTGCGCGGACATCTGATCATAGCCTGTTGCCCCGCTGTAGGACAGTCAAGCCGTGCCATCGAGCCATGTCGCGACCTTCTGCGCGATTTCCCGGAAGGCGTCGGCGTGGACGCCCTCGCCCGCCGCCGGGGGATCACCCGCGTCCGACTGGCGGCGGATATCGATGGCGAGCGGAATGCGGCCAAGGAAGGGCATCCCCATCTCGCCTGCCGCCGTCTCTGCGCCGCCCGTGCCGAACGGGTCGGAGATTTCGCCGCAATGGGGGCAGGCATAGCCCGCCATATTTTCGACGAGGCCGATGAGCGGCACGCCCGCCTGCGTGAACAGGCTTACCGCGCGGGTCGCGTCGATCAGCGCCAGATCCTGCGGCGTCGAGACGATCACCGCGCCGACCGGCTTATGCTTCTGCACCATCGTTAGCTGAATGTCGCCGGTGCCCGGCGGCATGTCGACCACCAGCAAGTCGGCATCGCCCCAATCCGCGTCGATCAGTTGCGACAGGGCATTGCCGACCATCGGCCCGCGCCACGCCAGCGCCTTGCCGGGTTCGACCAGATGCGCCATCGACAGCATCGGGATGCCGAGCGTGCCGGTGACTGGGATCATCTTCTTGTCGCGAGCCTGGGGTTTCTGATCCTCGCTACCCATCAATCGCGCCTGTGACGGGCCATAGATGTCGGCATCGACCAAACCGACCCGGTGGCCCAGACGGTGCAGCGCGACGGCGAGGTTGGCCGACAGGGTGGACTTTCCCACCCCACCCTTGCCCGACGCCACGGCGATGATGCGCAGCGGTTTGCGCTCGGCCGTCTGGGCGATGCGCACGTCGGTGACGCCCGGCACGGTCAGGCCTCCTTCGCGGATTGCGGCGACAAGGCCATCGCGCTGGTCGGGCGACAGGCCGCCCACGTCGAGTGCGAGGGTCATAATCCCATCCCTCACGCGCGGCGCGCTGGCGCGCCCCCCCGTCAAGGCGGTCAGTCGGGCAGTAAAATCAGCGATATCGGTCATGGCGACGCCCTGTAGGAAATATTCGCTGCCATTGGCACTGTTTTTCGCAGCACAGCCTTCCTATACAGGGGACATGAAAAGATTATTCGGGTGGATGCCCGGCATCGTGAGCATGGCGCAAGGCCCCTGGGGCGGCAAAAGCGACGGGCCGGAGAGTAACGACGGACCAGGCGGAACGGGCGCGGGCGGCAATGGCGGCCCACGCAATCCCTGGACTCAACCGGGTCGTCCGGTTGGGCAGAAGGGTCCGTCCGCGATCGAGGAAATGTTGCGCCGAGGGCGCGACAGCTTTGGCCAGGGCGGCGGCAATGGCGGTGGCTTTGGTGGCCTGCCTCAGCGTCCCAACGGCAAGGCGCTATGGCCGATCGGCATCGCCATCCTGGTCATTTTGTGGCTGGTCTTGACGAGTTTCCATCGCGTTGGCCCACAGGAACGCGGCGTCGTTACCTATCTGGGTAGCTACAGCCGCACGTTGACGCCTGGTATCAGCCTGACGCTCCCTGCCCCGTTTGCGGCGGTAACGATCGTCGATGTCGAGGAAATCCGCACGATCGACGTAGGATCGACCACGGCGGAGAATGAAAATCTGGTGCTGACCGGCGACCAGAATATCATCGATCTCGCTTATTCGGTGCGCTGGAACATCCGCAATCCCGAGCTTTATCTGTTCCAGTTGTCCAACCCTGACGCGGCCGTGCGCGAAGTCGCCGAAAGCGCGATGCGCGCCGTGCTGGCCAGTGTCAGCCTGGACGATGCGCTGGGTGCGGGCCGTACCGCGATCGAACAGCAAGTCGAACAGCGGATGCAGGAGATTTTGGACGGTTATCGCTCCGGCATCCGCATCCAGGGTATCGCGATCAAGCAGGCCGATCCGCCGGCCGCCGTCAATGATGCGTTCAAGGCCGTGTCGGCCGCGCAGCAGACCGCGCAGACCTATCTCAACGAAGCGCGCGCCGCCGCCCAGCAAGTGACAGCCAAGGCACAGGGCGAGGCGGCTTCGTTCGACAAGGTGTATGAACAATATCGCCTGGCCCCGGACGTGACCCGTCGCCGCATGTATTATGAAACGATGGAAGGCGTGTTGGCCAATGTCGACAAGACCATCGTCGAAGGGACCAATGTGACACCCTATCTGCCGCTGCCCGAAATCAGACGGCGCGCCACGCAGGCCAATCCTGCTGCGCCTGCCGTCACCAGCACGGAGGGTCAGTGATGCCCGCATTTCTGCGTAATCCCATGGCCCTGGCGCTCCTGGTGCTGGCGTTGCTTATTCTGCTGGGCAGCACCGTCGCGATCGTCCCGGAAACCAAGCAGGGCGTAATCGTCCGCTTCGGTGATCCCAAGGCGATCATCAACCGCTATCGCCAGAATGAAACCTTCGGCAATACTGGGGCCGGCATCATCATGCGCTGGCCCTTCGTGGACCAGGTGGTGTGGATCGACAAGCGCGTGCTGTCGGTCGAAATGGAGCGCCAGCAGGTGCTGTCGACCGACCAGTTGCGGCTGCAGGTCGATGCCTTTGCACGCTATCGCATCGTCGATCCGCTGCGCATGTATATCGCCGCAGGTAGCGAAGAGCGGGTATCGGAAGCCCTGCGCCCGATCCTGGGGTCGGCGCTGCGCAACGAATTGGGCAAGCGGCCCTTTGCCGCATTGCTTAGCCCGGAGCGGGGCCAGGTGATGCAGAATATCGAGGCGGGCCTGGATCGTGTCGCGCGCCAATATGGGGCGGAAATCGTCGATGTGCGGATCAAGCGCGCCGACCTGCCCGACGGCACGCCGCTCGACAGCGCGTTCACCCGCATGCGGACAGCGCGCGAGCAGGAAGCGCTGACCATCCGGGCGCAGGGGGCCAAGCAGGCGCAGATCATCCGCGCCGAGGCGGACGCCAATGCCGCGCGCATCTATGCGGCGAGCTATGGCAAAGACCCGAGCTTCTATGACTTTTACCGGGCCATGCAGAGCTATCGCTACACCTTCTCGCCAGACAGGCCGGGTGAAACCAACATCATTCTGTCGCCGAATAATGAGTTTTTGCAGCAATTTCAGGGGCGGCCTTGAGGCAAGCCCCAGTGCTGGCAGGATCATTACGGAACCAGCGTCATTCAATGAGGGTTAAGGGAAGGCGGCGCATCTTAGGACTTCGTCAAAGTCCCGCCTTCCAAATCCTTCGCAGTTCATGAGAGGACCGTCACGAGTGCGTTACGCTTATGCCATCACCGGCGCCCTGCTACTGGGCGGCACCGCCATTGCGGTTACCACCAGTTCCAATGTCGGCGCCCAGACCGCACAGAATGAAGGCCTGACCGCCGCCGCCCCGCAGGGTGCGCCGGCAAGCTTGGCCGATATGGTCGAAAAACTGCAACCCGCCGTGGTCAATATCTCGACCAAGCAACGGGTGCAGGTGCAAAACCCCTTCGCCGGAACGCCCTTTGGCCAATTGTTCGGTCAGGGCGGTGGTGCCCAGCCGCAGACGCGGCAGGCGCAGTCGCTGGGCTCAGGCTTCCTGATTTCGGCCGACGGCTATATCGTCACCAACAATCATGTGGTGTCGGCCGGTGCCGAAGGCGCAACGGTGGATTCGATCACCGTTACGCTGACCAACAAGACGGAATATACCGCCAAACTGGTGGGCCGTGATCCGGCGACTGATCTCGCCGTGCTGAAGATCGATTCGCCCAAGCCGTTGCCTTTCGTCAAATTCGGCGACAGCACCAAGGCGCGGGTCGGCGACTGGGTCGTTGCGATCGGCAATCCCTTCGCCCTGTCGGGCACGGTCACGGCCGGGATCATTTCCGCCGTCCATCGCAATACCGGCGGCGGCTATGAGAAATTCATCCAGACCGACGCGTCGATCAACCAGGGCAACTCCGGCGGCCCCATGTTCGACATGCGCGGCAATGTGATCGGCATCAACAGCCAGATTTTGTCGCCGTCGGGTGGCAATGTCGGCATCGGCTTTGCCATTCCGTCGGAACAGGCGGCACCGATCGTCGCCACTCTGCGCAAGGGCGAGACCGTCCGTCGCGGTTATCTCGGCGTGCAGATCAGCCCGCTGGGTGAGGATCTGGCCGAATCGCTGGGCCTCGCGAAAAATCGTGGCGAGTTCGTGCAGGGCGTCGAGCCAGGCAAGGGCGCGGAGAAGGCCGGGATCAAGGCAGGCGACGTGATCGTCAGCGTGGCCGGGCAAGAAGTCAGCCCCGAGCAGAATCTCTCCTCCATCGTCGCGTCGCAGCCGATCGGATCGCGTGTGCCGATCGTGCTTATTCGCCGGGGCGAGCGGCAGACGGTGAATGCCGTCGTGGGTGAGCGGCCGTCCGAAGACGAACTGACCAATTTCGCACCGCAGCAGGATGAGGATTTCAGCCAGCAGCAGCAGAATCCGGGTCAGGCCGCGCAACAGTCGCTCGGCATCTCCGCGATCCCGCTGACGCCCGGTATCATCCGCCAGTTGGGCATTGCCGCCGATACGCGTGGCGTGGTCATCACCGGTGTGGACGGATCCACCGATGCCGGCGCCAAGGGCCTGCGTCGTGGCGATGTCATCATCACCGCGAACAACCGTCCCGTTGCCAGCCAGGCCGATTTGGATGCGCAGGTGAAGGCCGTTGCGGGACAAAACCGCAGCGCCATCCTGTTGCAGGTTCTGCGTCGCGGCCAGTCGCCGATCTTCCTGCCAGTGCGCCTGCGCGACAAGTAAGCCGCTTCCGCGCTTGCGGAAGTTGCCAAACTCAGCGTAATTTTCGTCACCCCCGCGCCTGTGGGGGTGACGTTTTTTTTGGGGGCAGCGGTACATGAGCGACGGCATTTTCATCGGGCTGGGCGCGCCGGATAAGGATGGCGGCGTGCCGCAATCGCTGAACTTGCGCCGCGCCAATCGTCATGGGCTGATCGCGGGCGCGACCGGCACCGGCAAGACGGTGACGTTGCAGGGCATAGCCGAAAGTTTTTCGGCGCTTGGCGTGCCTGTCTTCCTGTCCGATGTGAAGGGCGACCTGTCGGGTATCGCGATGGCTGGCTCGCCCACCTTCAAAAATGCCGACAAGCTGGTGGCGCGGGCGGCGGAAATCGGGCTGACCGACTATAGCTATAGCGACAATCCGGCGATCTTCTGGGATCTTTATGGCGAACAGGGCCACCCGGTTCGCACCACCGTCAGCGAGATGGGGCCGCTGCTGCTGGCGCGGTTGATGGGTCTCAATGAAACGCAGGAAGGCGTGCTGACCATCGCCTTTCGCTATGCCGACGAGGAAGGGCTGTTGCTGCTCGACCTGGGCGATTTGCAGGCGATGCTGAGCTATTGCGCGGAAAATGCCGCGACGCTGTCGGCGCGCTATGGCAATGTGACCAAGGCGAGCGTGGGGGCGATCCAGCGGCAATTACTGCAGCTCGAAGCGCAGGGCGGCGACCATTTCTTTGGCGAGCCTGCGCTTGATATCAACGACATGCTGCAGGTCGATGAGCAGGGGCGTGGCTATATCAACATATTGGCCGCCGACCGGCTGATGCAGAGTCCGAAACTCTATGCGACTTTCCTGTTGTGGCTGTTGTCCGAACTGTTCGAGACGCTGCCTGAGGTCGGCGACCCGGACAAACCGGTGCTGGTCTTCTTCTTCGACGAGGCGCATTTGCTGTTCGATGATGCGCCCAAGGCGCTGACCGACAAGATCGAGCAAGTGGTGCGACTGATCCGGTCGAAGGGCGTGGGCGTCTATTTCGTGACCCAGAACCCGATAGACATACCGGAGGATGTGGCGGGGCAATTGGGCAACCGGGTGCAACATGCGCTGCGGGCCTTCACCCCGCGCGACCAGCGGGCGATCCGCGCGGCGGCGGAGACGTTCCGCATCAATCCCGACCTGGATGTGGAGACCGCGATCACCGAATTGAAGGTCGGCGAGGCGCTGGTGTCGCTGTTGCAGGAGGATGGATCGCCCGGCATCGTCCAGCGCACGCTGATCGCCCCGCCCCGGTCGCGGCTTGGCCCGGTGAGCGCGAAGGAGCGGGCGATCATCCAGTCGATTTCGCCGTGCGACGGGAAATATGACGCGGCTGTCGATCGGGAATCGGCGGAAGAGATATTGGCGGCACGGGGCGAGGCGGCCGCCGCCGCCGCGCTGGCCAGCAAAGCGCAGGCGGAGGCCGACAAGGCCGCCGTTGTGCAGGCCAAGATGGAGGCAAAGCAGCGCGAGGCAGCGGCGCGCGAAGCGGCCAAGCCCACTGGCCTTGACCGGGCGATCCAGTCTGCGACGCGCGCGGCCGGGTCTTCCGTCGGGCGGCAGGTCGCCAACGAACTGGGCAAGGCGGTGTTCGGGTCGAGCCGACGCAAGGCATCGGGCGGCGGGTTCGCTGGAAAATTGATGCGGGGGATATTGGGCGGGCTGTTCAAATAGCCCTTAGTCGGATGCGAGACGGGAGGAGATGGACGCAAAGCCCGATCATCGGGCGGCGAAGAAATGCTCCACCCTCCCGCCCGTTCGCGCGATTGCCTAATGGTTGCGAGGGCGGCTAAAGCGCTGGCCATGACCGCCCCCTCCCTGCCCCGGCATCCGCTGCATTTTCCCAATTTCCGGGCCTATCTCGTCGGGCGGTGCGCGGCGGTGTTGGCGCAATATGGCATGATGATCGTGCTGGGCTGGCAGGCCTATAATATCGCGCGGGAAACGATGACGACGTCGGGGGCGGCGGCGCAACTGGGGCTGATCGGGCTGGCGCAGTTTCTGCCGCTCTTCTTCCTGACGCCGGTCACCGGCTGGGTTGCGGACCATTATGACCGGCGGATGATTTCGCGCACGACGCTGGCGGCGCTAACGCTGGCGGCGGGACTGCTGGCCTTTGCCACTTATGAGGACTGGGTCAGCCTGCCGCTGATCTTTGGCATCGCCGTGGTCGTGGGGATCGCGCGCGCCTTCAACGGCCCGGCCTATGGCGCGCTCGCGCCCAATCTGGTGCCGCCCGCCGTGCTGCCCAATGCCATCGCCATATCGGCGGTGGTGTGGCAGGCTGGATCGATCGTGGGGCCAGCGCTGGGCGGCTATGCCTATGCAGCGACGCCCTGGGGCGCCTATGCGCTGGCCGCCTTGCTCTATGCCGTGGCGTTCGGCGCGATGATGCTGATCGGCCCAGTGCCGCAGCCAGCGCGCGACCGGACCCGCCACCCGATCCGCCAGATGATCGACGGGCTGCATTATGTGCGGACCAATCGCCTGGTGCTGGCGACGATCACGCTGGACCTGTTCGCCGTGCTGCTGGCTGGCGCGACCGCGCTGCTGCCGGTCTATGCGCGCGATATATTGCAGGTCGGGTCGACGGGCCTTGGCCATCTGGCCGCTGCGCCGGGCATTGGCGCGGGGCTGGTGGCGCTGTGGTTTTCGATCCGGCCGATGAAGCGCGAGGTCGGCCTCAAGATGCTGGCCGCCGTCATGGTGTTCGGCCTGGCCACCATCGTCTTTGGCTGCACCGCTTTCCTGCCGCGCAACATCGCAATGGAGGTCGGGCTTGGCGCGCTGGTGGTGCTGGGCGCCGCCGACATGGTGTCGGTGTTCGTGCGCCAGTCGCTGGTGCAGCTTCATACCCCCGATGCGATGCGCGGCCGGGTGTCGAGCCTGTCGCAGCTGACCATATCGGCATCGAACGAACTGGGTGAGGCGGAATCCGGTTTTCTCGCCGCGCTGGTCGGGCCGGTTGTCGCTGTCATCGGCGGGGGCATTGGTGCTATCGTCATCACCCTGTTCTGGGCGCGGCTCTTTCCCGAATTGCGCCTTGCACGCACCTTCGACCCACCCGACATAAGGGAGGCGGACCATAGCCAGGAGAAGGCCCCATGAAAGTCACTTCGATACTCGAAACCATTGGTCACACGCCGCATATCCGCATGGCGCGCCTGTTCGGTGAAGCACCCGAAGGCAGCGAAGTGTGGATCAAGTCGGAACGATCCAATCCCGGCGGGTCAATCAAGGACCGGATCGCGCTGGCCATGATCGAAGCAGCCGAAGCATCGGGCGAGTTGCAGCCGGGCGGCACGATCATCGAGCCGACATCGGGCAATACCGGCGTCGGCCTCGCCATGGTGGCGGCAGTCAAGGGCTATAAGCTCGTGCTCGTCATGCCCGAAAGCATGTCGATCGAGCGGCGGCGGCTGATGCTGGCCTATGGCGCGAGCTTCGACCTGACCCCGCGCGAAAAGGGGATGAAGGGCGCGATCGAACGCGCGCTGGAGTTGGTGGCGCAGACGCCCAATAGCTGGATGCCGCAACAGTTTGAAAATCCCGCCAATATCGCGGTCCATGTTCGGACCACTGCGCAGGAAATCCTGGCCGACTTCGGCGAAACGCCGATTGATGCGTTGATCACCGGGGTGGGCACCGGCGGGCATATCACCGGCGTGGCTGAAGTGCTTAAGGCGGTCTGGCCCGGCATCAAAATCTACGCGGTCGAGCCGACACTGTCGCATGTCATCAGTGGCGGGCAACCTGGACCGCACCCGATCCAGGGCATTGGCGCGGGCTTCATTCCGGCCAACCTCCATACCCAGTTGCTCGACGGGGTGATCCAGGTCGATCCTGCGGACGCCAAGGAATATGCGCGGCGCGCGGCGCGCGAGGAAGGGATGCTGGTGGGCATTTCGTCGGGCGCGACGCTGGCGGCGATCGCGCAGAAGCTGGACGACCTGCCTGCGGGAAGCCGGGTGCTCGGATTCAATTATGATACGGGCGAACGCTATTTGTCCGTGCCCGACTTCCTACCGGAATAAGTGTCGATAGACTTGAACCAATCCCTGTCCCCACGCCCGTTCGTCTGGCTCATCTGGTTGTTGCTGTTCGCCGGTGTGCCTGCGCTTGTCGCAAGCTGGGAGTCGCGGGAGCGCGCTCACCCAACCGGCCCTCGCGCGATCGTAGCAGCGACAGGTGGTGTTCCGAACGTCCGGCGCCCGCCCCCGATCGAGCCGATGACGATCTATGCCTTGCCGCGTGATCGGGCGCGGGCGTTGAATAGCGCCATTCCCTTCGCACGAACAGCCAATCCGCCGGCACGGCCTTTCATCTTTACAGGTTCGGAAACGGATCTGGCCCGTGCCACCGATTGCCTCGCAGCGGCGCAAATCTATGAGGCGGGCGATGATGCGGTGGGCGAGCAGGCCGTCGCGCAGGTCGTGCTGAACCGGGTGCGCCATCCCGCCTTTCCCAAGACCGTATGCGGCGTCGTGTTTCAGGGGCAGGAGCGGCGCATCGGATGCCAGTTCACCTTTTCCTGCGATGGCGCGCTGGCGCGAACGCCATCCCCCACAGCATGGCAACGGGCGCGCGAGATTGCGCGCGCCGCGTTGGCCGGCAAGGTATTTGGGGCAGTCGGCTATGCCACCCATTATCATACCGACTGGGTCGTACCCTATTGGAGTGGCAGCCTGGACAAGATTGCAGGCGTTGGCACGCATCTGTTCTTTCGCTGGCGCGGTTGGTGGGGGACACCGCCCGCTTTCCGCAAGAGTAGCGAGAATGGCGAGCCTGTGATTGCCAAGATCGGGCCGTTGTCCGCCGCGCATCAAGGTGGAGATGGTGCCGAACCTTCCCGGTCGGCGGCGATCGCCACCGCCGTTGCTGCATCGGCAGAGTTGGCCGCGCGGCCGAAAATGGCCATCGGTGCGAAGTCGGTCGGCAAGACGGTGGCCGGTGCGCGGCTGATCGCCATCGAACCGGGCGATGTCAGTTTTCTCGTCGAATTGGGTCGAGGGACCGCAGCCGATAGTTGGGTGACGATCGCGCAAACATTATGTGCGGGCCGACCGCTCTGCCGCATCATGGGCTGGCGCGCGGGCAGCGCACCGAGCGGCTGGCCACCGAGCGCCGCGCAGATCGAGACGATGAGCTTTGGCTATATCCACAATGCCGGGATCGGATTGCAGCGCGCCCTGTGGAATTGCAAGCAGACGCCCCGCGCGGTGAAAAGCGAATGTATGCGCCAGCGCATACCGGTTGCCGCCCCCCCTGCCCCGTCGCCCGACGCGACGTTGGCGGGCGTTCGGCGCAAGGAGCGGTTCGAGACGGTCAAGATCGCTCCGACGGAGGCCATGAACAATATGGCGCCCCGGACAGAGTAAACGCATAGCGGGATCGTCATATCCATTCGTTATGATATGCTGTTACATAACAATGTGAGGGCGGTATATGGTAACGCGGCGGACGTTTCTGGGCAGCGGTGGGTTGGCCGTGGGTGGCGTGATGGGTATGGCGATGGGCGGCGGCAATATCCATGCGCAGCCGATCGTTACGAAGGTGGAATGGCCCGAGGAAGCGCCCTTTCGCTTTACCGGCGACATGGCCGATTTCGACGCGGCACAGGGTGCGTTGGCAAAGCTGTACGCGGTCAATCGCGACGTCGCGACGTTCGATGCCGCCTATTATGGGGCGATGACCCTGCCGGTGCAGGCGGCCTATGCGGCGCGATCCTACTGGGTCAACCACAACCATGCGCTGTTCCTGCGCAATGGCGCAACGGGTCATCCGCGCGACGCTGAACTGGATAAGTCGCGCGCGGCGGTGGCTAAGATGCTGGGCGCATCGGTTGAGGAGATCGCGCTGGCGGGCGGCGGGACCGAGGCGCTGTACGCGCTGATCGCCAATTATGCGCGGCTCAAGGCGGGCGACGCGGTGATCTATGCCGATGTCGATTATGACGAGATGCAGTTCGCCTGCGACTATCTGGAGCAAAGCCGGGGCGCGCGGATCGTCCGTTTCGACCTGCCCAAACCGCATACGGAGGCGAATATCCTGGCCGCCTATGCGCAGGTGCTGAAGGATACGCCGCGCGCCAAGCTGCTGTTGCTGACGCATCTGTCCAACCGCAACGGACTGGTGCCGCCGGTCAAGGCCATCGTCGCGATGGCCAAGGCGCGCGGCGTCGATGTGATCCTCGACAGTGCGCAGGCGGTCGGCCACCTGCCCTTCACCGTCGCGGAGACGGGCGCGGACTTCATCGGCTTTTCGCTGCATAAATGGCTGGCGGCGCCGTTGGGGACAGGGGGCATCTATATCCGCAAGGACCGGCTGCAGGATATAGCACCATGGCTGGGCAACCGCATCCATGGCGCGGACGATATTCGCGCGCGTATTCCCACCGGCACGGTCGATTTCGCCGCGCGGTTGACGGTGCCGCGTGCCATCGCGGTGCAGGACGCGATCGGACTGCCCGCCAAGCATCGCCATCTGCTGGCGCTGCGCGATTATTGGATCGACCGGGTGCGCGATGTGCCGGGCGTACAGATCCTATTGCCGGAACGGCCGGGGCGGCATGGCGCGGTGGCGGCGTTCCGTTTGCCGGGCATGGGCGGGCCGGACGATGCGAAGAAGGCGGCGGCGCTGTTCCTGAACAAATATGGCCTGCTGGTGGTGGCCAAGGCGGGGCTGGCATCGGGGCCGGTGCTGCGCGTGACCCCTGCGCTGTTCAACACGAGCGTTGAACTCGATCGGCTGGTGGCGGCGATCCGGGCGGAGCGCGGGCTGTTTGCCTGACACCCCCTTCCCAAAGCCGGACAAGGAGACTATATGGGGAGCAATCCGGTCGTCCTGTCGCCAGTCTTGGCAGTGGGTCGGCCGTCTCCCGCATCGTCCGGGGACCGGGGCTGGTTAGCGCGTGGCCAAGGGCAGTATTGGACGAAAACGGCGAGTCATCAGGTGCTGGCAGTGCGGATCGGACAGTCCCGACCCGCACTTTTTTGCGTGGAAGCGAGCGGTGCGAATCACCCCTTTCTCCATCGCGCTTCGACTGAATTTTCGCTGCGATGCGGAAAAACGCGACGAATGAAGGCAAGGACCAAGCATGGCGACCAAAGCTCTCCCCCCGATCAGTAACACCGGCGCGAAGAAGCGCATCCGCAAGGTGTTCGGCGACATCCACGAAGTGGTGCAGATGCCGAACCTGATCGAAGTGCAGCGGGAGAGCTATGAACAGTTCCTCCGTTCGGACCACTCGATCGGTTATGTATCGGGCCTGGAAAAGACGCTGCGCAGCGTCTTCCCGATCCGCGATTTCGCCGGCACCGCCGAAATGGACTTCGTCCATTACGAGCTGGAAGACCCGAAATATGACGTCGAGGAATGCCGTCAGCGCGGCATCACCTATGCAGCGCCAATGCGCGTTACCCTTCGCCTCATCGTGTTCGAAGTCGATCAGGACACCGAAACCCGCTCCGTGCTCGATATCAAGGAGCAGGACGTCTATATGGGCGACATGCCCCTGATGACGGGCAACGGCACCTTCATCGTCAACGGCACCGAGCGCGTGATCGTCAGCCAGATGCACCGTTCGCCGGGCGTTCTGTTCGACCATGACCGGGGCAAGACCCATTCGTCGGGCAAATATCTGTTCGCCGCGCGCGTCATTCCTTATCGTGGTTCGTGGCTCGATTTCGAGTTCGATGCCAAGGACATCGTCAACGTCCGTATCGACCGTAAGCGCAAGCTGCCGGTTACGGCGTTGCTGTTCGCCCTCGGCCTCAATGCCGAAGAAATCCTGGGCCAATTCTACAACAAGGTGACCTTCGTCCGTGGCGAAGGCGGCTGGCAGATTCCCTATGCGCCCGAAGCATGGCGTGGGCAGAAGCCGTCGTTCGACATCGTCGATGGAAAGTCCGGCGAAGTCATCTTCCCGCTGGGCACCAAGATTTCGCCACGCGCCGCCAACAAGGCGGAGAAGGACGGCCTGACGTCGCTGCTGATCCCGACCGAGGAAGTCTATGGCCGCTACAGCGCTTATGACCTGGTCAATGACGCGACCGGCGAAATCTATGTCGAGGCTGGTGACGAAATTTCGCCGGAAAATCTGGAAAAGCTGGACAAGGCGGGCATCGACCGTCTCGAACTGCTCGACATCGACCATGTCACCACCGGTCCCTGGATCCGCAATACGCTGAAAGCCGACAAGGCCGAAGAGCGCGACCAGGCCCTGAGCGACATTTATCGCGTCATGCGCCCCGGCGAGCCGCCGACGAAGGAAACCGCCGAAGCGCTGTTTGCCGGTCTGTTCTTCGACCCCGAACGCTACGACCTGTCGGCGGTGGGCCGCGTCAAGCTCAACATGCGGCTTGAACTGGAGGCCGAAGACACGGTCACCACCCTGCGCGTCGAGGACATCCTCGCCGTCGTCAAGGAACTGGTGAACCTCAAGGACGGCAAGGGCGAAATCGACGATATCGATAACCTCGGCAACCGTCGCGTGCGCTCGGTCGGCGAGCTGCTGGAAAACCAGTATCGCGTCGGACTGCTGCGCATGGAGCGCGCCGTCAAGGAGCGTATGTCGAGCGTGGACGTGTCGACGGTGATGCCGAACGACCTGATCAACGCCAAGCCTGCGGTTGCCGCAGTCCGCGAATTCTTCGGCAGCTCGCAGCTGTCGCAGTTCATGGATCAGACCAACCCGCTGTCGGAAGTCA